>Ga0315906_10000714_pt1 | contig 51657 bp, 34 predicted proteins | sample LakEriMetagenome_4_FD_203526 | JGI IMG/M metagenome (GOLD analysis project Ga0315906, IMG submission 203526) | Freshwater fungal communities from buoy surface, Lake Erie, Ohio, United States - Buoy 2 MA122 | ecosystem: Environmental > Aquatic > Freshwater > Lake > Lake biofilm | place: USA...
CCAAGCCATCCCAAACCCGGCCGAGTTTGGGTTTGAGTTTGGGTTTGGGACTTTGTCCTCTCCGAAAATCATCAAAAACAACTAGGCCCGGTGTGATTCGAACACACGACCAAGGGATTATGAGTCCGGACAGCCGGTCCTCATAGTGTCCCGACTGTGCGCCAATCCCGGCCGAAACGCATTTCCGGGAGGGTGGGAGAGGGGCCAAAATGCCTGTTCGAGGCGACGATGCGCAACAGATCGCGCAACAGAACTCAGGTTCGTGCCTATGCCTGCCCCTCGTCGCCCCTCGAACTCCCGCTGGCTCGTCTACATCCTGCGCTGCTCCGACGGCTCGCTCTACACCGGGATCACCAACGACCTGCCCAAGCGGCTGAAGGCCCACGCTGACGGGAAGGCGTCTCGATACACCCGCAGCCGACTCCCCGTGGCTCTGGCCTACAGCGAGCCCCAGAAGTCCAAATCGGCGGCCCTGAAACGGGAGGCGGCGATCAAGAGGCTATGCCGGGCCGAGAAAGACCGGCTGCTGGCGAAACGGTGACCGGCCGGGGATATTTCTGCCTTACTCCACACTCAACCCCAATTTGGATAAACCCACGAAAAGAATCAGCAAGGACTGCCGTGAAGTTTCATCAATGGCTTACGATCAAAACTGAAGCAGCACAGGACCTTCGCAGGGGCGTGCTAAGGCAGAAGGCCTTCTACAATAATCCGAAAGGCTCCCCGAAGACGCCCGACGATGTGCGAGAGGACCTGAAGGCCGACGCGAGCCAGTACTGTCGCGATCGCCTCGAAGAATGGAAGTGGGCAGACAACCTGAGGAACGCAACGAAAGGCTACTGCACATCGCACGAACTGAAGTCGGCGCATTTTTTCCTAGACATCTTGAGATGCGAACTTCGATGGTGGGAGGAGGGACGACCTTGGTACGGCGTCTATCCGGTTTTGTATGGGCTAATCGAGAAACTGAACTGCAATATTCCTTGGAGCAGCGTGTCGTCTCCCTACAAGACTCTGACACTAAATTTTCTTGCCGGCAGGGAGCCATATGGAATTTCAAGCGCACAGATTTCGCCGAATACAGGCGGGGGCTTTTTCTTCTATTTTCAGTGCGCGAATGACCCCACCATGGGCAACAAGGCGTTGCTCGACGTCAAGGAGGGAGAGTCCACGGTGGCGGATTCTCTGGCGCGACTTCGCACCGATATGGACCAGTGGCGGGCGAACTCAAGCCTTACCCTTCCGGAAATAGAGGTGTGGACCCCTGATCGCCTTGAGTTCTTTGCGAAAATGATGGTTTTTATTTGCTGTCTTTCGGGAACGGAACGCGCAGCGATCATCGAGGAGGTTGTGCTATCGCGAGATCAAGAGCGGTTCAACAACACCATAGATGAGTCTCTAAAAAGACGCCTCGTAGACGCTGCCACCCGAATCAATGGGCGAGGATTTCACGTAGGGAGAAGACAACAGGAAAGCGCAGATCGCTCGGGAGTGACTCCGCATGTCCGCAGAGCACACTGGCACCGGTACTGGATCGGTCCCAAAGATGACCAGAAACTTGTGCCGCGATGGATCGATGAAATCAAGGTGCTGATCGAGGAGGTGGCGACAGTTCCAACCGGAATGCTTGGGCCAGAGAGCGCTGAGGAAGTGGCCGCTTTACAGCAACTCAATTTGCGAGTGCCACTTTCGAAGAGAGAGCGTTTCGTAATTCTTCGTCGCGACGAGTATCGATGCCAATTGTGTGGCAAGGGCGCCACGCATGGCGTGGCACTTGAAATCGATCACAAAACCCCGGTGTCCAAAGGTGGCAAGAATGATCCTGAAAACCTATGGACGCTGTGTTTTGATTGCAATCGCGGCCGGTCAAACCTTCCTCTGGCGGACTCCGAATCGGGGTAGTCCAGTCCGTCTCTGTCGCCCGTCGACTCAAATACCCGCCGGTTGACTAGTCATAGGTCAGGGCATGCAGCGCGAACTGCTCACCGAGGGTGCTTGCTGCCGCTCCACCAACGGCAGAGTCAAAGGCACGATGGTGCGAGATTCAACTTGGTCATCGCAGTCACTGGTCTCTTGCACGCTTTCCCTTGCCCTGCAGTTTTTCAGCCCAGAACACGCGGTTACTTGCAGGCATCGTCCGATGGCGTGGGCAGGCGTGCCAGAAACACCCGTCTACAAAAACGGCCACACGCTCCCGGCTGAAGACGAAGTCAGGCCAAGCATGACGGCCGGATGCCCGTCCGTCACGCTGTCTAATTCCCAATGACAACCTTCTGTGGCGCCGCCATCCCGACACTTTGCTTTGTCGTAGAGCCTCGCTAAACGCCAACTCCGTCGTTCGGTTCGCATGCGGGCGCACTCGGGCCATACGCTCCGACCGCTCCGCCCTTGAGAGGATGTCGGCCATGAGGCCCCTCACTTTGCGCAGCCATCGGGCCCGCTGCCACCGTTATGGTTCACGAAGTCGTATCCGCCCAGCGGAAGGCAGGCTGAATGTTCATCTTGTGTTTCTGGCGTTGCGCCGCTCGGTCCGCAACAGTGGTCAAGATGATCTCCAGCATCTGTTGGGTCGTGATAAGGGTTTTTGGCGCAGGTGGTCCATGTCGAGGGGGCGGGGTCACGGCGTTGAAAAAACTTACCCCGTCGGATTCATCATACAGACCGATAAACACGTGCTCGAAACTCAAAGCGTGCTCCCCATCCGTGCCGCGTCCAGCAATCTTGGCGTACTGCTTGACCGCGTTACCGAAGGAGGACGCGGCACCCGCAGTGCCGTCGTCGCAACTGTCCAGCGGAAGAAAAACCAAGGCGCAGAGAACCGCTTCGGGATAACTCAGCCGCAGATCGAGCCCTTCGCCGAGCAGTTCATAGAACCGCCCAGTAAAGTTATGCGTGTATCTATCAGTCCTCCGGTCGCGAAAACTGAAGGTCTTGATTGAGATATCGAGCGACAGATAGCCGCTGGCATCCAAGCACCCGATGTCGAGGCTTTTTTTCCCGAAACAAGTGGGAACGGTCGCTTCGGGTGACAGAATCTTATGGACGCGAGGGTCCTTCAGTAGGCGGTTGCGCAGCCATAGGGCCAGAGCCTTCGAGAGGGTTTCAGAGTAGTGCCGCGTCACGTTCTGATTGATCGCGCGTGGCTTTTTTCCAACCGATGCCAAGACCCCGGAGAACCCGTCACCGCCTCGCTTGGGCGTCATGCTTTGTACTCGCGCCAGACAAACGGATACTGCTCGTGAGGGGTAGAGATACCCGATCCCGGGCCGCCGCCGCAAATCGCATGCGATCCACTGCGTTCGTCCGATGCCGTACCGTATACTGCCAGAGGCACGCACCAGTCCGCTCCGCTAGCGACAACGGTCATGGAAGACTTCGGCCCTCTATTCCGAACAGCAAGCCGCGTTTCGCCAAAGCGCGGCGGATCGCGGCTGAAACTCAACACCGCGGGGTTGTTTGCGGGGATCGGCGGTTTAGAACTTGGCTTCCATCAGGCGGGGCATGAGACCGCACTACTGTGCGAGATAGAGCCGCACGCGAACGCCGTCCTGCGGGGCAAGTTTCCCGACAGTGACCTGCATGAAGATGTGCGAAGGCTAAAGGGGCTTCCCAAGATTGACCTGCTTGCCGCCGGGTTTCCCTGCCAAGACTTGAGTCAGGCGGGAAAAACGGCGGGCATCAAGGGGAAGAACTCTGGGTTGGTTGGTGAAGTGTTCCGATTGCTTGAGGCGGGGCGGCGCGGGCCAAAGTGGCTACTGCTGGAGAACGTTCCCTTCATGCTCCAATTGGATCAGGGGCGAGCAATGACGTTCTTGACCAAGACACTTAGGGAACTCGGCTACAACTGGGCGTACCGTACCGTCGACAGCCGCGCATTTGGGCTTCCGCAGCGCCGGCAAAGGGTGATTCTGCTCGCGTCGAAGACGGAGGACCCGCGAACGATTCTGTACTGCGATGACGCTGGCCCACCGAACGACCTCACGCCACGAGAGCAGAAAAGGGTCGCGTGCGGATTTTATTGGACTGAAGGCATACGGGGTCTGGGGTGGGCGGTCGACGCAGTACCCACATTGAAGGGCGGCTCTGGAATCGGGATTCCCTCCCCGCCCGCAATCTGGATGCGCCATGACGACGGCGAGATCGTTACCCCGGAAATCCGTGACGCCGAGCGTCTTCAAGGCTTTCCGGCCGACTGGACACTCCAACGGGAACAAGACGGCATTTCCAGCGGCCGCAAAGCCGTTGCGGCCCGGTGGAAACTGGTCGGCAACGCTGTCAGCGTCCCACTCGCCAAGTGGGTTGGCGACCGGTTGGCTTCGCCGGGTGAGTTTGAGGATTTCGAGAAAAGCAGAAAGTTCGGCGGTGGGGCTTGGCCTCCCGCGGCCTGTGGTATTGGTAAGCAGGTCATGCGGGTCGATGTTTCGCTCTGGCCGCTTCGCGTATCCGCTCCTCATCTGGCCGACTTCTTGCAGTACCCGACAAAGCCACTGTCAGAGCGTGCGACGGCAGGGTTCCTCGAGCGAACCACGCGAAGCCAACTCAGGTTTTCTGAGGGCTTTGTGGAGGCAGTGACGAACCACTTGGAGCGTATGAGGAAAAGCCCGGAGGTGGCTGCCCCGAAGACGCGACGTGCCAAGAAGCGGCCAGCCAAGGCCTGATACTCGCTGCCTAAATTTCGGCCGAAACCCGGGCATATTCTCTAGCGGGCCTCTATTCGCGATCAGCAGCCCGCGCTCGCCTTGTCCCGGCTGCTGACTTCCCTCAGCGATCTTCCCCTTCCCGCTCTGGCGCCCCCTCTACGCGCCCATCAGGAGCCTCTGCATGCAAATCCACGTCCTGATTCCCATTCCCGCCCCGACTGACTCCCGCGCCAGCCCCGATCCACCCGAGCACGTCCACCACTACACCACGGGCACCCGGCTCAAACAGATCATCAACAGCGGCGCCATCAAGCCGACCACCGCCAAGATCGAGCCGCACGAAAAGCCCGTCGCGTGGTTCTCGACCAGCCCCGAATGGGAACCGACGGCCACCAAGGTCCCAGTTCCCGGCATGGCTGGTCAGATCGCGACGGCCAAGGCTCAGGGCGGCTTGGTTCGGATCACAGTGCCGGGAACCTGTGCCCCCTATGTCTTCCCCCAACTCCCTCTGATCGCCGGCACCAAGCCCAGCGTGTGTATTGGCCTGCTCGTCGCCGGCATCGAACTCGGCTCTGACCCCGATACGTGGCGGTTCACTCCCGACCCTGTCCCCGTGACCCTATTCCGGGAGGTCGAATTCTACGACTTCGCGGGCGACCGGTGGCTGGCCATTGATCTGGCCGAACTCGCCTGCCGGAACTGATCCCCACGTCCCCACCCCCCTCACCATCACCACAAGGAGACGCAACGTGAGCGTCCTCGAAACGATCTTTTCCCTCGGACTCACGGGCCTTTTCTGGCTCGGTAAGTCTCTGTTCTTCGGCGGCTGGTTCCTCGCGAAGTGGCTCGTCTGGGCCATGTCGCCGGTCTGGATACTCGTCGCTGCCCTCGGTGCCCTCAGCGGCTTCCTGTTCGGCCAGTGAGCACCCCGAGTCCATCACCAACACCTACAGGAGACCCCGGCCTTGAGCCACATCGTCGAAATCAAGACTGAGATCAGGGACGAGCAGGCTGTGAAAGCCGCCTGTGCTCGCCTGAATCTCGCTGCGCCCGAACACAAGACCGTCCGGCTGTTCTCGGCCACTGCGACGGGCCTGTGCGTCCAACTCCCCGGCTGGAACTATCCCGTCGTGGCCAGTCTCGAGACCGGCCAAGTCCAGTACGACAACTACAACGGCCACTGGGGCGAGCAGAAGCACCTGAACTCGTTCCTGCAGGCGTATGCCGTCGAGAAGGCCAAGATCGAGGCCCGTAAGAAGGGCCACATTGTCACGGAGACCAGCCTGCAGGACGGCTCGATCAAGGTCACCATCCGCGTGGGAGGTGCCGCCTGATGAGCACACCCACCACCAAGACCATCGAGATCACGGTTTCGCCCGAAGGCGCCACCACCATCAAGACTTCGGGGTTCACCGGCGGTTCGTGCAGGGACGCTACACGCGATCTGGAGCGGGCTTTGGGACTCGCCGGCCGGGAAAGCCTGCTGCCCGAGTTCTACGCCCAGACAGGTGCCGGCGAGCATGTCGAGCAGGGGAACTAGGGCTGGCTTCCACGGCGGCGGTGAAATCAACGCCACCGTGAATCTGGGCGTGGGTGGCGGACGTGCTTTCACATCCGCCATCCACCCTTTCCCGGCCACCCACCAACACCCACAGGATTTAGATATCTATGACGACCACCAACACCGACGAAGGCCCACCCGACGAGAACGAGAACATCAGGCTGCTCCTCGCCCACTTTCACGCGACCGAGCAGGCCCGACTGAACGAGGCCAAATCCCGGCTGCGCACCCAGATCATTCCCCGGCTCGCTCAACTCCGGGTCGCCAACATCGAGGCGGCCTACTCGGGCTACGGCGACTCTGGAGCCATCGACGGGCTGCAGTTTCGCGATTCAGCCGGCCAGCGTGTTGACCGCGTGAGCGTGCCGAAGGACGTGATCGAGCATCTGGAAAACTGCGTGTACGAGTTCCTGCCGTCCGGGTTCGAGGTCGATGACGGCTCGCAGGGGACGCTTACGCTCGATGTCGCGACAGGCCGGGTGAGCATCCAGCATCAGGCGAACGTGACCGAGACCCGAGATTCCAGCCGGGAGTTCACGCTCTGATGGCGCACCCCTACCACCACGCTGTCTCGTCGGCCAAGAAGTACGGCGGCGAGCCTGTCGAGTACCTCCGGTTGCACGAATGGCTCGACGGCAGCAAGGCCCACATGGCTGACTTCCGGCACCGCGCGCTCCGACATCACAGCGAGGGCGTGTTCATGCTGGAGTCCCTGTTCGGCTCCACGATCACGCTCTCGACCGGCAGGGTTCTTCCCGTCAGGTTCATCGGCGAGCAGCACGTCCTCGAAGACCTCGGCCGGATTCCCACGGTGGCCGATTGGCTGGGACGCATTCAGCCCGAGAGTTGGATGCTCGGCCACGGGAAGGCACTGGCCGAGTAGGGCCGGTGCCACGGTCCCCATTTCACCCCTTTCCACGGAGACACTATGCGCCGACCCAAGAACACCCCGACGCCCGCGCCTCCTTCCACCCCCACCCTCGCCTCCCGCCTCCACGAACTCATCTCAGCCTGCTTCACCGGCATCTGGGTCCAAACTCACGAACCCCACGAAGCCGCCCGGGAAATCACCGCTCTGTGCCGCGCTGAAGGCTGGCGGCTGGGCATCTGGAACTGTGATTCGGGGGTCCAGTTTCCCATCGAGCAGATCGCGATCCCGGGCGTCACCGAGACTCAGGACCCGCTCGCCGTCATCCGGGCTATGCCGCAGGTCTCGCAAGGCTCTGGCACCACGGTCCTGCTGTTCGAGAACCTGCACCGCTTCATGGGCAGCGTCGAACTCATCCAAGCCATCGCGAGGCAGGCTATCACCGGCAAACACAACCGGGCGTTCATCGTCGTGCTAGCCCCCGTGACGCAGATACCGCCCGAACTCGACAAACTGTTCGTGTGCCTTGATCACGACCTCCCGGATCACGCCCAACTGGAGGAGATCGCCCGCGGAGTTGCCACCCAAGACAGCGAACTCCCCAATCCTGACGAACTCCCCCGGGTGATCGACGCCGCCAAGGGCCTGACGCGCAGCGAAGCCGAGAACGCCTACTCGCTGTCGCTGGTCAGGCACGGCACGCTCAAGGCCGAGACGCTGTGGGAACTCAAGAGCCAACAGTTAAGGAAAAGCGGCCTCGTCTCGATCCACCGCGGCTACGAGTCCTTCCAGCAACTCGGCGGCCTCGACAACCTGAAGGCATTCTGCCTGCGGGCCATGAGACGCCAGAGCGAAGGCACCGTCAGCAACCGGCCCCGCGGCGTCCTCCTGCTCTCTCCTCCCGGCTGCGGCAAATCCCAGTTCGCGAAGGCGCTGGGCAACGAGACCGGCCGCCCGACTGTGGTGCTTGATGTCGGGGCACTGTTGGGGAGTCTCGTGGGCCAGAGTGAGTCCAACGTCCGGGCGGCCCTCAAGTTGGCCGACGCGATGGCTCCCTGCGTGCTGTTCTGCGACGAGATCGAGAAGGCGTTGGCCGGGGCCACGTCATCGGGCCAGACGGATTCAGGCGTGACGGCCCGCGTGTTCGGCTCGCTCCTCACGTGGCTGAACGACCACGAGAGCGACGTCTTCTTCGTCGGCACCTGCAACGACGCCTCGAAGTTGCCACCGGAGTTCGCGAGGGCCGAGCGGTTCGACGGCGTGTTTTTCGTGGACTTGCCCGGCCGTGACCAGAAAGACGCGATCTGGGGCATCTACCAGAACGTCTACGGACTGGACGCGAAGCAGGCCCGGCCGGATGACGCCAACTGGACCGGGGCTGAGATCAAGTCGTGTTGCAGGCTGGCGTCACTCTTGGACGTGCCGCTCGTTCAGGCCGCGCAGAACGTCGTACCCGTGGCTGTCACTGCGGGCGACAAGATCGAGGGGTTACGCCAGTGGGCCTCCGGTCGGTGCCTCTCGGCGGATCGGGCGGGTGTGTATTCGCGGTCGGAAGCGGGTAGTGGCGGTCGGGTGCAGCGGTCCTTGCGTCTCACTCCTGCTCCCGGCGAACCGGGGGCGGCGACCAATCACCACTAATGACTATGGCATGCGGTGCGTACAGGCGCTTGGTCAAGTTGAAGGTTCCGTCAGGCACCAGCAGCCAGTTTGACTTCTTCGCTGGTCCCGGCGACTCATGCTGGGGGAACAACTGTAAGGAGCCATCCACACTAATCAGTTTAATGACGTTGCAATCGTCAGCACCGCGACCGGAGGCCCTTACCCAGCCCTGCGCCGAGCGTTAAACCTTGGCTCCCCTGAGCGTGCTTGGGTCGCGACTGAACAGCGACCTCTGGCTGGACGGCCCGCCCATCATCCGCCGATACCCATCGACCAGAAAACACTTGCCAAAAGCCGTCGCCCCTGATACCACTAAAGGAGTATTTCCTCATCCCCCTTAGGATTCTTTATGGCTATCAAGCGGCGACTTTTTCCACTCACTGTGCTGTTGCTTTCAATAGCGGCTGCTGGCTGCTCGTCGGGGGTCTCGAAAGAGGACTTTCTAAAAGTTAAGCCCGGGATGTCGCGGGACGAAGTCGAACTGGTTATGGGCAAGCCATACAAAGTTTGCGACATCACAGACGACGTGATCATCATGGATTACATGGTTGCCGGAGAAAAGTGGTCATTCAACTTTGAGCGCGACGGTGTGGTGTGGCGAATGCACCATTCATTCAAGCGAGGCGACAAATGGGGGAAATGCCAATAAGAGGGACAGGACTGTCAACGGAACTACCGCGAGCGATTGCAGGGCGAAGGGCTGCCCTTCATTGTGCGTGTGGGCGGACACCGATCCAGCGGTTGCGCCCGACGGCACTCCGCTAGATGCGGATTGAAGGGAACTTTCAGCCTGCGCACAGCCCCGCCTCGAATCCGACTACGGGACGAAGGGTCCAAACGCTCCGGATATCGCCGGCAGGTCGTCAGGCGACGCTTGGATCGCGTTGCGGCCGTCATGCACCCGCGGGAGTTCGACCCAGTCGGCGGTCGGGCCGTGGCAGTGAAAGAGTGATTGACGCTAATCTCCGCCCCGTGCCGACCAAGATCAGCACCCATGCCGACCTCCATCGGCACCAGTGCTGAACCGGTTCTATCTCTTCTATATCTCTTTCTTCTCTTCTTCTATCTACCTATGGGGTACCCCTCGCGGCCCCATCCCTCTGCCCGATAGAAGCCCGCCATTCGTCCGGGGTTTTCGCCCCCTGATTCCGGCTCTTCGTGTCAGGCGGCTCCACGGTCGCCTCGGTGGCTATTCGGGCTTCCCGGCGCCCGAAAACCGTCTCCAGCCAGTGACTTTTCCAAGCCCGTGCCGCCACCAGTCTGCGCGGCCGGGCCTTCCATCCAACCTTCAAGGAGATCGCACGTACCGATGTCCACCGCAACCACTACCGAACCCACAACCGGCCAACACACCACGAGCCGGTCCACAACCCAACCCACCACCACGCCGACAACTCACCTCGAACGCTCCGCCGCCAACAGGCTCCGCACCACGATGGCCGCCGTCAGGCTCGCCTTCACGTGGCTGGGCGTCCGTAAGACCCTCGCACCAGAGCAGCGGACGACGGCCGCCCGAGCGTTCCATGCCGACCGGGAACTGCTCACGGCCAGCAAACTCATCCTCGACACCAAGAACCCTACCTACCGTGCCGTTGCTGCCGTCAGGTCCGAGGCATCCGGCTACTGGCGGACCGTGACGCTGCCGTTCCCCGAGGCTGGCGTACGCCTTCTTCCGCAGAACTCGCTCGGCATGTTCGCCAGCACGATGCAGTCGTATCGCGAGAGGCTCCAAGAGGCCGCCCGGGAACTGGCTGCGCAGTACGACATGATCAAGTCAGAAGCCCAGCGGCGCCTCGGCACGCTCTTCAACGCCAGCGACTATCCCAGCACGCTTGACGGCCTGTTCGATCTCGAAGTCTCCTACCCGACCATCGAGCCGCCGAACTACCTCATGGCCCTGCACCCAGAGGTCTACCAAGCGGAGCAAGCCCGGGTCCGTGAGCGATTCGAGAGTGCCGTCGAACTGGCCGAGCAGGCTTTCGCCACGGAACTCCAGCGGCTGACCGCCCATCTCGCTGAACGCCTGACGGGCCTGCATGACGGCCAGCCCAAGGTCTTCAGGGACTCGGCCGTGGAAAACCTTCGGGACTTCTTCGAGCGATTCCGGCGGCTGAACATTCGGTCTAGTCCCGAGTTGGATGCCCTCGTCGAACAGGCCCAGCAGACGATCACGGGCATCGAGCCGCAGACGCTCAGAGATTCCAACAGGCTCCGGCAGATGGTCGCCCGGGACTTCGAGCAGATTCAGGCGAGCGTTGGAGACCTGCTCGTGGATCGGCCCCGCAGGAACATTCTCAGGCGCGGTGGTGTTGGAGGTGCAGCATGACCACCGAGATGGAGTTGGTCGTCGGCTGTGATGGTGTAGCCCGGTGCATCTACGACGAGGCACTGGACCTGCGGGAATTCGGGAAGTTGCAGATCACCCGGGCGAGCCATGTCGAGCCAGATGCCGAGGGCTTCTGGTGGGCTGATATGGGGCCGTCAGGCGGGCCGGTGCTAGGGCCATTCAGCACGCGGACGGAGGCGTTGGGGGCGGAGAGGGATTGGCTGACGACGCTGTAGCCCTATAAGTCGATGGCAGCGGAATGCAGGTAAAGATGCTGAAGGGCGATCCCTCTGATTCGCCAGAGGAAGCCGTGGTCTTTGATCGCGCCAAGCGGCGATTCAGACATCGTGAAGTCCAGATAAACATCGCCTGCTTCGATCAGCCGTAGAAATCGAATCACCGAAGGCCACTTGCAATACAGGGCGGACTCCAGAGAACAGGCCGCCGCCCCGTTGTGCGTCCCGGGAGCCACCGCGAGAAAAACAGTCTGGCTGTGTTTCGAAAGCAGGGCTTGCTCGATGGCTTCTGCATCGTATTCAAGCACAGTCACTTTTCCTCGCTGTACGCGAATTGTTCGCTCGTCGGCGAGAAGGTGGAAGCCGAGCGAATCAGGCTTCTTGCTGAACGACGTATAGAGAGCGTTTCGGCTCTTGGTGCCGTCGAAGTAGCAATGCCTACGAAACATGGATTGCTTGTCACTGTCCTCCACGTACCGCGAGGGCGTGCGTGAGAACAGTGTCTGAAGACTCGCGTCAGCCTTGGTCTTCAACTCGATGCCCATGAAGTCGGCGGTCTTGGCGCTGTTCTGTGGAATCCCCAGCGCCTCCTCGATCGCAAGGCCGAAACGCCCAGACCCAGTCTTCCGAACAGGGATAAGACCGCGGTTTCGTAATTCACGCAGTTTCGAGGCGAGAATCTCATGCGGCTGCATCGAAGGAAGGGGCGTGCGATCAAGGTGATCGAGGACCAGCAATCGCAACAGCCGCTGATAGTTCCCGCGAGGCTTCAGTCCGGAACAATACGGCAGGTGCTGCTCGTACAGAATGGCGCTGATGTTCTGAAATTTGAGTTCGAACGCCTTTGGGGGGCGATTGGGAAAGCGTGCTGATAGGTCTCGGTAGAGTTGCGCCTTGTTGACGCTTTCGCCCGCCTGCTCCGCCTTGAGCAGACTGAAGTAGGCGGTCACTGCTGCCCGAACCTCGTCCTCGGACCATCCTCCTGCAGCCTTCGTTGTGTGCCGGTCGCGTGCCATGAGCAAGTCGATATCGCAGTCGTGAGTGGCTAGAGGGCAGCAGTACCGCAAACCCACAAGTCTACGACGCTCCGGCTGTTCCCGCGGCTGCCCCTCTCGCTCTTCCGTCCGTCGCTCTGTCTGCCGGGCATGTTTTCCTTCTTCCGGCTCGCTGCGTTGGCGGCCGGCGTCCCTGTGTTTCGCGTCCCTGCTTCCTTTTTTCCTAGGAGATGCTCTGTCATGAGTGACCTCGAACTGATCGACGCCGTGGCCCAGAAGACCGGCGAGGACTCCCACGAGATTCGGCGCCGGGGCTTCGTGCTGACCGGCCCCGATGACGCTGGCCCGGAGCCGGAGTGCTTGCTGGACGTGCTGCTGGTCGATCTCGATGAACTCGGGACCGTCGACTGGGACGCGCTCGGCTACGGCTGTCGGGCACCGTTCTTCGACCCCAGCACGAAGGCCCGGAAGAAGGCCAAGAAGCAGGCGGCCCGAGCGGCGTGACCTGCTGACCGGCTCGAAGTCTCCAGCGTCCCCAGCAAGCGGCGGGCGTGGATTGTGGTGGAGGTGCCCAAGCCTCCCTGCACCCACGCCCGTCGCTTTTTGTTGTCAAAGTCCGGCATTTCGCGGTGGCGGTGAAATCAACGCCGCCGTCCGGATCGCCCTTTTGGGGATGGCGGAAACGTATTCGCATCCGCCATCCATCCGCCCAATCCAACCATCCAACAGGAACTTCATTTCCATGTTGAAACTCCATGCAGGCGTCTCGAAGAAGGTCGGCTTGCCCGGCTTCTCCAGTGCCTCGGCCTCCTGCACCATCGAGGCCGAACTCGACAGCACGCTCCTTAACGACACGGAGGGCTTTCAGGTCGTCGTGAAGCGGGCCTACCAGTCGTGCGAGCAGGCTGTCCAAGACCAGATCGCCCGGCTGACCAGCGAACCCCAGAGCGAACCCAGCCAGCCGCAGGAGGTCGTCGAGGTGCGCACCAGCCCGGCTATCCAAGGGGCCAGCGTAAACAGGCTCCCGCCGGCCCAGTTCACGAATCAGCCCAGCCCCCGTCCCGCCACGGCTTCGCAGGTCAAAGCCATCCGGGCCATCGCTGCGCGCCGGAAGATCGACCTCGTGGGCCTGCTGCGGGAGCGCTTCGGTCTGACCACCGCGGACGAACTCGGCATCAGGCAGGCGTCAAACCTCATCGACGAGTTGAAGTCCGACGAGTCGACCGCAAGCCCCAGCACCAACGGCCACACGAACGGCAACGGGGCCTACGCAGTCGGAGGTGCCAAATGATCGCCGGTGCTGACCTGCTGCCGGTGCTCACGCCCACGAAGCCCGCCAGCACCAATCCCACCAACGAGGTCGCGGAGAAAATAACCGGCCGGGACTATGTTTCGTGGTCGGCTATCTCGACGTTCCGGACCTGCCCGCTGAAGTACAAGTTCCGCTACGTGGATGGCCTGCCAGAAGAGAGTGTTTCCAGTGCCCTCGTGTTCGGCACCGGGATTCACACGGCCGTCGAGCAGCACTACCAATCGCTCCTCTCCGGTGACCCCAAGCCTGACCTCGATGCCCTGCTGTTCGCCTACCGGAGTGCATGGCTGCCGCACGACCCGGACGCGATCCAGTTCGGCAGCACGGAGACACGGGCCTCGCTGGATGCTCTGGCCGCGCGGATGCTCACAGCCTTCCTGAACAGCCCTGCGGCGAGCGTTCAGGGAAGAGTCTTGGGCGTCGAAGAAGAGATTCGCGGCATGCTGGTCGAGGGCGTGCCGGATTTGCTCGGGCGGGTCGATTTGTTGACCGAGGACGCCGACGCGCTGGTGGTGACCGACATCAAGACCAGCCGCGGCAAATGGAGTCAGGAGCAGGTCGAGGATTCAGGCGAGCAACTCCTGCTGTACTCGCATCTGGCCTCGGAGATCAGCCCCGGGAAGAAGGTCACGACCCGGTTCCTGATCATCACGAAGACCAAGGAGCCGGTCATCGAGGAGCACACGCGGGAGGTCGAGCCAGCCACCGTGAAACGCACCCTTGCGGGCGTGGAGCGGGTCTGGCGGGCGATTGAGTCTGGCGTGTTCTATCCGGCTCCTAGCACCATGTCCTGCTCGTCATGCGGCTATCGGGCTGCCTGTCGGGTGTGGGCAAGGTGAGGGGCCGGGGGGAAAGAGCGGTCGGGGGCGAAACCCTTGGCCGCTTTTTCTTAGGTGTCAAAGACCAAGATGATGTCGTTGTCGCGAGTTGATTGCAGAGTGCCTCGCGTTACGCAGGTCAATCGGGAGGAAACAGGTAAACACACTTCTTGATTCGATACTCGGGATCTTCACCAAAACTGACATCAAAGCGTCCAATCTTTTGCGCAATGGTGCCGCGATTTGCCCCCGATGCGAACTCGCTGTAGGCGTCAATAATCCCATTCTTCTCGTTGGATGTGAACCAAGGGCGGGATACAAAGTCCGCCAACGCCAAATCGTTGCCGAGCGTGACTCGAAAACCCTTGCCGACCTCAGTTACAGCAACGAGCAAGTCGCCTCCGTAGCGAGCCTCTACCCTTCTTAGGCTGCCGTCACTTTTACGAATGTAGCGAGTCGCACCTCCCTCTGGTCCGGTCATCTGCAAGAGTTGTTCCCACGAGAGTGCGAAGTCTGATCTACGTTGTTCCGGGGCACGAGCCTGAGGGACACTGCTTGACGATGTGCGTGGACCTGAACTGCTTCCTTGCGATGCAGGACTGGCCGATGAACTAGGCCGAGAGGGCGACGACCGCAGCGTCTGAATCGCGCCGAAGACCAAGACAACGCTGGCCACACTGCCCACAACAACGAGCCGCCGGGGTGTAAGCCATCCCATTACAGGCGCCGTGCTCGATAGCACAGAAATCTCCTGCTCGAGGGCTAACTTCTGCGCTTGTGCCGTTTCATACTCGGCCCTGAGTGCCTTCGGCACGCAACGAGAGCCGTATTTGTTTGCGGCAGCGTTACCAAGTTGCACATAAGCGGCATGCAGCCTCGCAGTGTGCGCGGCATCAGCGGTGGCTTTTGCTACCTTGCCGGTCGCTTGCTTGGCCCTTTCGAGGAGAGTGGCTGCCTTTGGGGCAACGTCACTTTTCTCTGGCGCGGGAGCGAGTAAGTCCAGCGACTGTCGCAGGGCATGAATTGCGTCTCGATACGGCACTAGTTCGGACGGAAACTTTGGCAGGTCAACGATGGCCTTACCGATCTCATGGTAGAGGCGAGGCAGAGTCGTAGCGCTTAGTGTTGCCAACGACGCCTGCTTTGTGGCGAGCGATAGCGATGTCGTAAACAGCCCGCGCAATTCCCCGCGGTGACGCAATATCTTCGCAATCTGTGCTTCTATCTCGGCGATGACTATCGCTATTGCGATCACGCCGAGCACAAAAACTACTCTCTGCGCGCCTCGTGAGACTTGCTCGCGGACAAGCGCATTGAGAAAGGAAAATAGCCACAAGAACAACAGGGCGGCCACGACTCCTGCTAAGGCTGCAGAAACCTTGGAGCGGCAAACATCCCACAGCCGCCTTCGGCAAAAAAGTACCCAGAGTTGGATTGGCATCCAAGCGACACCAAACCCTACCGCCAGCACGAAGCCGATGGCTCGCAAAGCCATTGGGTCGCTAGACACGTTTTTGATGGTCGCGATTACGCCTTCCGTAACGAAGCGCGACCAAAGGAGCACGCCTGCAAATGCCGCAACAAAACAGGCGCATCGAGCCGTCCATTGCGTTGCTGTCGAGACCAGTGAGACAGGGGGCTTTGCGGTCATCGTCAAGGCTTTGGGATAATCGTTACCAAGTCCCGTCTGCTGTCCTGATCGCCGGTTCGTCATCGGGCGGCCAGACGGTCGGCTTGGGTGTCGTTGTGATCAGATCGACCTTGCGCTGCCCTCTTCTTTCACAACCCGCTGAAGAAGAGGCGACATTCACACGAAGAAGACTCGTGAACTTAGGGCCGCGAAGTTCGATGGTCATGGCTAATGCCCAGTGCGAAAGTGCCAGAAATGCTACTGCACCGTTGGGGGATGGTCCACGGCACAGGGTGGTTGGGCGGCATTGCTATTTGTATCCACCGATGATCCCCGGGCCGGCCGACGGCTGATAGCAAAACGAGAGCGCAGCGGCCCGGGGCGTGACCCCCGGGCATGCGCATCTCGATGAAGCGGGAACAGGCCCGGCAGGGTTCACAGCCGGAACCACTGCTGTAGCCCGGGAAGGCCGATCAGCGTGCTGCCGTCGTTGAGCCGGGCCGTCGAGTAGAAGAACCCCGGCCGAGTCTCTTCGACGAGCCAGCCCGAGCCATAGCCCACGTAGGCCAGCCCATGCTGGTACCACGTGGCGTCAGGCCGCTTCGCGATGCTCTCGTACGTGACGGTCGTTGGAGCCGGCTTCACCAGCGCCACGACGGTCGCCGCACTGAAGGCCACGACGAGATGAGCCACGCAGCCGAGGGCCATCCGCCGTGCCCAGCCCGCCGCCCGGGGCCGAACGAACTGGGCCGCCCGGGTGTAGTTCTCCTTCACCCTCTGCTTCACGACCGGAACATGCGGCCGGACCTTGCCCTCGACCTTTGTGACCATGCCGTCGAGCCTGTTGGAGAGCCAGTACGCAGCACCCATGAGCACGATCACGACACCGAGACCAATCAACGTAGCCATAGAACACCACCCTTTCTGAACTCGAAAACCCCTGACCGCCAGAAGAAAGCCGGGCGGCCACACGGCAGGTGGGCCCAACAAGAGCGCACCCCATGAGCACACCCCGGCCGCTGAGGGCTACCGGATGCTCATGGGATATGCCGCGGTTCTGGCGCGGGTTTAGCGCTCGGCACGGGGGGATGCGCGGCGTAGGGCCAATGCGTCGGGTTGATGGACGTGCATGACCGTGCATCAAGCAGGGTGTTGTTTAATAACCCGTTTTGAGGCCCTTTGGACGGCTCTTCGAGGAGGCGGACCTATCGTCGAAGGGCCGGGACGCAGTTTCGCCCGAGATTTACGCATCGCCGGGCCTTCTTCACCCCTCGAAACGCCCCTGAACTCGCTTCCGAACAGGCCGGGGAGTTGTCGTTTTCAGTGGCCCCGTGGCAGATGACGGTCGCGAACAATGCGAATCCTGCCTGTCAGGGTCGAAGTCGAGGATGGTTCGCGGCACGATCCGAAGCGTCTCCCAAAGTTGCAGTTGTTCACATATGCACCTATTTCGACCCAAATTTGGACCCCTTGCTGGAGCGTGGAGGACGTCGGCCGTGCGCTCAGGGAAGCAACGGGGAAATGTTGAAGGTCGCATGCCAGCCCATTTGGATGCGGTTATTGCCGGGAAATACGCGGGTCTTGAGCCGTAGCGCGCAGGGCGGTTCGGGGGCTATTCTGGGGGGCCAAGAAACCCGAGTCAGCGGTCAGGAACAGCACGCATGGAAGCCGCCACGAGCACGAGCAGGTCGCCGCAGACAGAGCAGGACTTTCTCCGCGCTGTGCTGGCTGAGTTGGGGCGCGTCGTAAACAAAGACCGCGACTTCTGGACCGTGAAGAGCCGGCTGCCTGCGCTCGTGCATGCCGGCGAACTCAGCGTGCTCGGGCTGCTCTTGCTGAAGGCCGTAAACAAGAGCCACACGGAGGTTTTCAAGCACCGGGAGAAGTTAGAGGCCCTGCTTTCCAAGGCTCATCGCGAAATTAAAGGCGAGTGGGAGTCCGGCCTGAAGAAAAGCACCCCGGCGGCACGGAATAAATATCTAAATGATGCCAAGCCTGTCCGGGACGTCGTAAACAAGGCCGTTAAATTCGCGGACAAGTCCTTCAGCCTGCACGACATGCCGCTGATTGGCTTCACCGACAACGTGCAGGACACGCTCGCGGGGCTGGTGGGCAGGATCAGCGCGGCCGTCGAGGTGAAACTCCGGCCGGGCACGAAGGGGGTGGCGGCGGAGCGAGTTCCGGGGGCTGTCTACGGGGCCGTCACGCTGGGGGTGCTCGCGGGCGGCTTGGTTGGGCGGCGCGAAATGACGCCCAAGGAACTATCAGCGGCCCGGATCGCCGTCAGGCTCGGCTCGCAGAAGGACGAGGATGGCGACCCGGAGCCGAAGGAGGTCAGGCGGCTCCGCAAGACGCTCAAGGAACTCGGCCAGCACCTTCCCGAGCAGCGAGCGTAGGCGGCACCCATGGCCAAGAAGAAAAAGAAGGCTGCCAAGAAGGCGAGCGGAGCGGCAGCGGGCCTTGAATTTAACGAGGCCGAACTCCATTCCGCTGAAATCGTCATGTGCGGGGCGGAAGGGCTGCTTAGGTCCGTTGAATACCTGCATTTTGATATCAATGCCGTTTTTAACGCCTTCCCGGTCACCGTGCAGGAAGTTTCACAGACGGGGGGAACTAGCGGGGCCGTGAACGTAGACGCCGGCTTGGACCTGCTGCATCGCTGGTTCATTCGCCGCGACTTCTACGATATGCCGTATCTGCGGGTTTTCGGCCGGGTCATGGGAATCCTGCTCAACCACAGGGGGTTTCAGACGTGCACGGCGGGGGATGTTTTCATGGTGTTCTTGGTCGAAATTCCAGCGCACATGGAGGAACATCATCGCCAGAACCTAGCGGATGGGCAGGAGGTCGATGTCTCGATGCAGCCAGCGAGACGCACGTTCAACAACCGAATGGAAAGGATGTGCCGGGAGCAACTGGCTCGGCCCACCGTCACGCTGGAAGCGGGCCGTGATGAAGCCTACGTCCTCATGGAAGATGGCCAGACGCTTTTTGGCGACTGGCCGCCCCTGAACGACATCCCGGGCCTCGAACTTCACGGCCCCGTCACGCCTGAAAATAGCGCCCGACGGCATTCCAGACGGCGGCCCAGACGCCGCTCGTGACCCTGCCTGCACACGATTGCGCACGATAAATCGTGTTTTTGGGTTAGCGCCATATTCGAAGCGCTATAGCAGGTTAACCGGAAATCGGTGTGCATCGCGTGCAATCGTGCGCAAGGGTTCCCGCCCCCGCTCCCCCGTCCCCCCCGTGACACAGCCGGGCCGCTGGGCGCTGTCCGCTACCCGCCCTTATCGCGACTCAAGTCAGGTTGGAACGATTCTTTTCCAGCCTCACGGCCTTGTTGGAATGAAGCGTGTCGAAGACCCCGTGACTTGTCGTGAATCCAATAGATGTCGATTTGCGGCGGATCGGAATCCCCGCACAGAGACTCGAAAAAGGACGACGACATGCTCACAAACATCGAACAGTTATTACGGCCCAACCCCGCCGGCATCCCCGAGGAAATGAAAACCGTAACTCGGTGGCTCGGATTCAAAATCGTGCCGAAGACGAAGCGTGACGGCACGACTGAACTCACCAAGGAACCACGGCAGGGAGCACGCCCCGACCGAAAGGCCAGCAGCACGAACCCGGCGACGTGGTGCGACTTCGAGACTGCCTACAACGCCGTGCTGGCCGGCCAACTCGACGGCCTTGGGTTCGCACTTGGCGACGGCTGGGCAGGCGTCGATCTCGATGACGCAGTGGCCGAGCGTGAACTGAAGCCCGCGGCACGAGAGGTTGCCTCCGCATTCCAAAGTTACGCGGAGTTCAGCGTCTCAGGAACCGGCGTCCATATTCTGGTTCACGGCGACGTTCCCGCAGGCAAACGGTCGGGCAACATCGAGGTCTACGGGCAGGGCCGCTATTTCACGGTCAGCGGCCAACCCCTGCCATTCTGGCCGCCGGGAACTGTCGAGCCGCGTCAGGCTGAACTTGATGAACTCGTCGCCCGGATCGAGGCGGAACGCGCGTGCATGAGGCCGGCCGGGCAGGCGGCGACGGACAGCCCGGCGTGGCCCGACCCGCCGCCACCCCCGCCCGCTACTGTTGTTGAGATCATCGATCTTGGGCATCGGATATGCCCGCACTTCGGCGACCTCTGGCGTGGCGCAATAGATGTTTATGACGGCGACGCTTCCCGGGCCGACATGGCCCTCATCGGCTCGCTGGTCTGGCTGTGCGGCCCCGGGCAGCAGTCGTTCGTCCGCGACATCGCAACGCAAAGTGGCCTGCGCCGTGAAAAATGGGAAACGCATCGGACGTATCTCCAGCGCACGATCGATGCCGCCTACCGTGATCGTGGCCCGGACGACTTCTACAACTGGCGTCGCCGAGCACCAGCCCTCGACATCACCCCGCTGTCGGCCCCGGGTGGCGACAGCGTTGATGGGTCGCTCGACCTGCGGCGTGCCGTGACGCTGGACGACATCGGCTTTGCCAGACGGCTCGCCGCGGCGGTGTGTGACCGCATCAAGTACGTCGAGGGCTGGCGAAAGTTCATCTACTGGGACGGCCGCCGCTGGGCACTTGATGACGGCGCGTGTGTCGTCCGGGCTGCCCAAGACCTCCGAGACATCCTATGGATCGAATACGCGGCGATTCCTCACGAGGAGAAGACGAAGGCGTCGCTTCAGTTCATTCAGTCCTGCGGCAATGCGAAGCATCTCCAAAACATCGTCTCGCTCACCAAGAGCCAGCAGCCGATTCGGATTTCGCATGACGCGCTGGACCGGCACCGGTATCTGCTGAACGTCCGCAACGGCACGATCGACCTGCGAACCGGCGCGCTGCTTCCCCACGAGCCGGCGAACCTAATCACGCAACTGGCCGCCGTGGACTTCGACCCGCGGGCGGCGAGTGACGACTGGCTATTGTTCGTCAACCAGTGCATGCAGGGCGACCCGGAACTCGTGCGGTTCCTGCAGGTCTCCGCCGGCCTCGCGATCTCAAGTGACGTCAGCCCGCAACTGCTTTGGTGCCATTACGGCCGTGGCGCAAATGGCAAGAGCACGTTCCTCGGAGCGCTTGCCAACATGCTGGGGGACTACGCAGTGGCGGCCCCAGCCAACTTCCTGCTTATGCGAAGGAACGAAAGCCATCCGACCGAAACGGCCACGCTCTACGGAAAGCGGCTCGTGACCGCGATTGAGTGCGAAGGTGGCCAGAGGTTGCGCGAGAGTTTCGTGAAGTCAATCACGGGCGGCGACATGATCGCAACGCGCCGATGCAATGAAGACTTCTGGATGATGGCGCCAACGTGGCAACTGCACGTCAGTTTCAATGACCCCCCGACTATCAACGGCACCGACGATGGCATCCGGCGTCGACTCAAGATTATCCCGTGGCGCGCGCGGTTCGAGGGAGCGAGTCAGGACCCGACCTTGAAGGCCCGGCTCGAATCTGAACAGCACCGCGCCGCCATCCTGAACTGGTGCCTTGCTGGAATCGGCGACTTTATTGCCAACGGCATTCCGATTGCCGGGGCTGTTGCAGAGGCAACCGACGAATACGTCGCCGATCAGGACTCGCTCGGCAACTTCCTCGATGAATGCTGTCACGTTGGGCGACCCGGCTACGTGGTGTTCAACAATCTCATGATGACCTTTCACCAGTGGCTTGAAGCCCACGGTGAAAACCCGCGAGCGTGGAACCGTAAGCGGCTGTCAGGTGAACTCCATCGCCGGGGCTTCTCAAAGGTGCGTCCCTCCGCCGGTGAAGATCGCGGCAAGACCTTGTACACGGGCCTCACATTGGACATCACGCTAGCGCCCAGCCTTTCCCCTTCGGACATCGGACAGCGCTGACTTGGAACAAGAAGGTTCCAGCCACCAGTGAGGTTGGAAGCAATTGTTTCGAAGACGGCCCGCGGCGGACGGCCCACACTCGGGAGGTGCGATCGTGATCCATCAACCCCAACGAGGACCCTTGCTCGTCAAGAAACGGCAAGGGGAAAGAGCAGTGGAAGATAGTACCGCCGTCATGTTGTTGGTCCCCCAGAGCGAGGCCCCGGAAAATAGCAACCTTGAAGTAATCGCCGGCTACAAGGTGCATCCGTTGGCAAGCAAGTTTCCGTTGATCGTAGGACAGGAGTTCGATGATCTGGTCGAGGCGGCCGCCCGGGCCGGACGGCTTTATCCCGTCGAGACGCACCAAGGCTTCTTGATCGACGGCCGCAATCGGCTCCGCGTGCAGGAAGAACTCCGCCGCCGCGACATCGAGATCGAACTGCCCGTCGTCGAGTGGGAGCCGACGGGCGACGAGACGGTCGAGGAGCACATCTGGTCGGTCAACGCGATCCGCCGTCACCAGACTCCCGACCAGCGGGCCGTCCTTGCCTTGGAATTCTTCCCCGCAATCCGTGAGGCGCGGCAGGCCCGTCAGGAGGCGAGCCGCTTCGAAAAAAAAGGGGGCGATGCGGCGGCGGTGATCTCGCCGCCGCCGGACGGGCACGCGGAAAAACCGCGGCGCACCAGCGCGGAAAAAGACGCGGCTAGCAGCGTCGGCGGCTTGGCGACCTTGGCCAATTGCAGCAACTACAAAGCCGGCCTAGCCATCGCCCTGCAGCAGGCTGTTGAGGCGGGCGAGGTGAGCGAGTCCGACATCGCTGAGGTCGCCGCGGGCAAGAAGGCCCTGTGCGATGTCGTGCCGCGCCGGAAAGCGGGCGGCAAGAAGAAGAACCGGGCGGCTGTCTGGGACGAGGCTGACGACGACGAGTTGCACTTCGACGGCACCCCGTCGTTGAACGAAGAGGCGACGGTGAGTTCACCTCTTGAGGCGGACATCGATCGCTTCCTGCAAATGCTGCTGGACGAGACCCCTGTCACGGAGCATCGCGACGCGTGCCGCTTGCTCAAGCAAAAAATCACCGCCATCGAAAAGCAACGCGGTTGGTGACGCCCGACACGACCGCGTCCTGCACAGCAACGATTCCTTCACCCTCCGGAGCCGCGCCCCCGCGGACAAACATGTCCCCTCTCGATCGTGTTTCCCAACTCGGCTTGCCGTCCGAGTTCCCTGCCTTCTTCCCGCCGCAACTCGAACAGTACCGACGATCGATAGCCGAGGGGGCTGATGCCCCCGATGAGTTCGCCGTCGCGTACATGCTCGCTACGGCCGCGACCGCCGCGGGGGCCGACGTGTCAGCCTGTGTGCAGCCCGGGTGGTACGCCCGCTGCAACATGTTCATCGCGGTGGTAGGCCACAAGGGTTCCGGCAAGAGCACGCTCGCGGACAAATGCCTCGCCCCGCTCGTTCACCGCGAGGAGGAACTGCGGGATGCGGCAGTCCACCCGACCGCGGGATGCGTAACCGATGGCCTCGATGACGACGACGAGGATGAAGCCGGCTACGACGATGGATATGGCGACGATGACGATGTGGAGGACGACGATGAGGAAGCCTTTGGCGAGACCGCTCCCCGTCGCCGCCGAGCGGCGGAGCCGCCCGATCCATGCGTCGTGGTGAACGACACTACCGGCCCGGCGCTGCTGCAACTGCTGGAGTACAACCGCCGCCAACTCCTCGTGAACGCCGACGAGTTGACGGCTCAGTTTGCCCGCAACACCGGCGGTACCGACCGGCAGATGTGGTGCGAACTGTATGACGGCCGCCGCCGCCGCCGCGAACGGGCGTCTACCAAGGCCCGCTCCGCCACGCTCGCCGCTCCGTACGCCAACCTGATCGGGAGCGTCCAGCCCGAACTGTTGAAGAAGTTCTACAACGCGCAGGGCGACGACGGTCTGCTCGATCGCATGCTGCTCGTCGGCGACGGTGTGATTCCCGAGGCCGAGTGGCCCCGTGACGCCGACGACCCGATCCTGAACACCGCATGGTCCACGGCGATGTCGCGGCTCCTGCGGATCGAGGAGCATGCGGCAGACGCCATCGGCAATCAAGTCGAGGCGCGGTTCAGTTCCGAGGCCTTGGATGTCTGCAAGGAACTTCTTGCCCGACTCAAAGACCTCGTCGTCGTGCTCGCCGTTCCGGATGCCCAACGGGGCGTGGTCAAGAAACTCGTCCAGCACGCCGTGAAACTCGCCTTGCTCCATCGAGTCGTCCGCTGGGCGGCCGGGGAGTTCGGCGAGCGGGGTCCGCTCGGCGATGTGGACGGCGATGATGCGGCTGCGGCCCGGGACGCCACCCTGTTCTTCCTCGGGCGATGGCTCATCTGGCGAAAGGAACTGACAGGTGGTCGTGCGGTGCCGCTCGCCGGGCCCCTCGGCTTGTCCCGGGCGACCGGTGATGACCCAGTCCTTCAGTCCCTCGCCGCCGTGGCCGCCGGGGCGCAACGCGGCGTCACCGTCATCGAGCGGCTCGTGAGGCTTCTCCGTTGCCGCGGATCGCGGCCCGTCGTGCTCGCCACGCTCACGGCGGTGGAGACGCTGTCCGATGTGTCTCCGGACGAATTGCGGTTCGCTTGCGACTGGCTGGTCGGCAACGGGCACGCGGAGTGGCTCGATCCCGACTGCCGGGTGATCCGTTTCGTTGAGCCCGCATCATCGGTCGAGCGCGGCCGAAGGGAGCCGATGTCCGCCGCGACGGAGCAGGTGAAATGAGCAAGACGAGAAAAGGCCGCTCGCCGCGGACTTTGAATAGCGACCACGGTGGTCTGATCCCGGCCGCAGAACTGTTCGCACGCCCGGGCGAGTTGCCTGCCGCAGACCCCGGGCCGCCGCTGACCCCCGATGAGCAATTTCGGGAGCGCGTCACGGCGGCATGGGCGTGGGTCAAGACGGTGCGGTTTCGCGAGCACGAGCACGAGCGGCTGGCGCGAATGCTCATGGAGATGATCACAGCAGGCAATCGGTAGACGGGTATTCGCAATGGAAGATGCCGCCCCCAAGGCCCAACGCACCTTGCCGATTCGTGTCGACGAGGTCTACACGTTGGCCGAGTTTCAACGCCGCACGGGTCTAGGGCGTAACGGCATGCGTACGGCGCGTAGGCGTGGCCTGCCTGTTCGCCAATGTGGCCGCAATAAGTACATCACGGGGGCGGACTGGGCAGGATTTCTACAGACGATGGGGACGGGGGACCGGGCCGACCGATAACACGAACACAACGCGGTCGTTACAGGCGACCAACCGAACAAGGATACGAATATGACTTCAGATTCAGATCGAGTTCGCGTGTACGTGCGCGAATACCAAGACAGGCCCACGTACGTACTGGAATGGAAAGACCCGATAACAGGGAGGCGGCGGTTCAAGACGACCGCCATCGCCCGTGACAGCCGACGCGGTGAGGCTGAAGCCGAGCGAGCGGCCGGGGATTGGGAGGACGAGTTGAATGCGGGTGCCGTCGGCTCCGTGAGGATGACGTGGGAGAAGTTCCGCGACCTCTATGAGGAACAAAAACTATCGGGACTCGCAGCAGGCACCCGCGACAAAGCCAACGACGTATTCAACAAACTGGAGCGGGAAATCAACCCGCGGTACTTGCGGGATTTGACCGAGGCGCGGCTGTCGCATTTCGTTGCCGTTCTCCGGTCCAGCAGGCTAGCAGAAGACACGATCCGTTCGATCCTCGCGCACATCAAAGCGGCGCTCTCGTGGGCGGTCGAGCAGAAAATGCTGTCGCGATTGCCGACGTTTCCGAAACTCCGACGCGTCAAAAAGGCGACCGGAACGCCGATGAAGGGCCGCCCGATTACCGCCGAGGAGTTCGAGCGAATGCTTGCGGCAATTCCGGGGGTAGTTGGACCGGAGCATGCGCAGGACTTGGATCGCTATCTGCGAGGTCTTGATGCCAGTGGCCTGCGTCTGGAAGAGTCGCTCGATCTACGCTGGGATGATGACGGCCGTATACGGCCCCGTTTCGCAGAGGGACGGCTACCGGTGCTGGTGATACCCGCCGAGTGCGAGAAGGGCTTCATGGACCGCGAGCACCCGATGGCGCCGGAATTTGCTTTGATGCTGCAGGAGGTTCCGATCGCACGTCGGAAGGGCTTCGTGTTTCGTCTGAACGGCCGCGGGCATAGCGGCGGCCGCCTGCAGGCCAATGCCGTCTCCAAGATCGTCTCCGACATCGGCAAGGCGGCGGGCGTGAAGGTCTACACGAACCCGCGGACGGGCAAGGTGAAGTTCGCTTCGGCCCACGACCTCCGGCGGACGTTCGGCGAGCGTTGGGCGGCCCGGCTGATGCCCGTGCAGTTGATGGAACTGATGCGGCACAAGAACATCGAGACGACGCTGCGGTACTACGTCGGGGCCAACGCCCAGCGGACCGCCCAGTCGATCTGGGCCGCTTTCGAGCGGCAGGGGCAGGTTTCGCCGCCCGCCCCTGCCGCAGAGGCCATTCCGGACGCCTCGCGCAACAAAACGCGCAACAACGACCCGTCCGACCAGCAAAAAACAACTAGGCCCGGTGTGATTCGAACACACGACCAAGGGATTATGAGTCCCCTGCTCTAACCACTGAGCTACGGGCCCGAAGACGGCAGTATAGAACCCGCGAACCAGGGCGTGCGGCCCGGCCGCCTGTACCGCTGCGACAAGTTGGATACGATGGAGAAAACAGTCCGTGCGCCGCACGGCCTGCCGCCTCCGGAGACCATCCCATGACCCATCGGTGTTCGTTCGCATGTCATTTGGTCCTGACAGGCTTGGCAGCCTGCATGGCCGTCGCGCCGCATCGCTTCACGATGGCCGCGGCCGAGCGGGCCGATGCGGTCACGCTCGCGGAGATTTTCAACGGTCGGGACTTCACCGGCTGGAAGGTGCCCGCGGAACCGTACTGGCGCGTGGAAAACGGCGCGATCGTCGGCGAGAGCGACGACGCCATGAAGGGATCGATGCTCTACACCGAGAAGACCTATGGCGACGTCGACTTCGAGGCAGAGTTCCGCTTCCAGGGCGACGTGGACAGCGGCGTCATGATGCGAAAGCCGGAGGTGCAGGTGCAGATCGGCATCTCGCGGAGCCTGAAGCGCGACATGACCGGATCGTTCTACGTCGGCAAATATCCGGAAGAGGCGCAGGCGAAGCGGGCCGGTGCGATCCTCAAGCCCGGCGAGTGGAACCGACTCCGCATCGTCGCCCGCGGCGACACGTTCACCGTGTGGCTCAATGGCGAGCAGGTGTCGACGTACACGGCCCCAGCCCATGGGGAGCCGGCGCCGATCGGCCTCCAGGTCCACAAGAACGTGCGGATGAAGGTTGAGTTCCGCAACGTGAAGGCCGGGGCGCCCTGACGGCCAGGCCCCCGCAGCCTCAGCGGGGCGGCGCCGGCGGACCGGCGGACTCGACCTGCTTGAGAAGGCGGAAGAAGTCGCTGTCCGTGGTGAGGATCAACGTGCTGTCGGCGCCCAGCGCCGTGCGGTAGGTGTCGAGCGTCTTTTGAAAGGCGTAGAAGTCGGCCGCCCGCGGGCTCGCGGTGTAGCCGCGGGCGTAGATTTCCGACGCCTGGGCATCGGCCGTGCCCTTGATCTGCTGCACTTTCCGGTAGGCGTCGGACTGGATCCGCCGCAGGTCGAGCTCCTTGCGGCCCTCGATCTTCGCCGCCTCGCCGGCCCCCTCGGAACGGAACCGCTCCGCGATCTGCATCCGCTCGGAGATCATGCGGTCGTAGATCTTCTCGATCACGCCCTCCTTGTAGTTGAGCCGCTTGACCCGCACATCGAGCAGCTCGATGCCCCAGAGGTGCATCTTCGGGGCGGCGGCCGTGAAGATCTCCCGCTCCAGCTCCTTGCGGCCGAAGCGGATCGGCGCCAGGCCGCCCACCGCCGCGCCGGCCTGGGCGAGGGCCGCGTCCTGCTCGGGCATGCGGCCCTTGTCGGAGCGGACGAGCTCCACCAGGTCGTGCCGGGCGACGACGTTTCGCGTCTCGCTGCCGATGATGTCGTCGATCCGCGACATGGCACTGCGCTCGTCGCGCAGGCTCTGGAAATAGACGAGCGGATCGACGATCCGCCACCGGGCGAACGTGTCGACGACGATGTAGAGCTTGTCGCGCGTGGTCATCTCGCTCGGCGGCCCGTCCCATTCGAGGATCCGCTTCTCGAACCGGTTGGCCGTCTGCACGAAGGGTATCTTGAAGTGCAGTCCGGCCCCGGGCGCGGCGTCCGGGGCGTTGGAGTTGATGGGCTGGCCGACCGGACTGCCGAACTGCGTGATCACGACCTGCTCCGTCTGGTCCACGGTGTAGGCGCAGCCGAAGATCACGATCGCCGCGACCACGGCGGCGACGACGCCTGCCGGCGAGACGAGGAAGTCGCCGACCCGACGGGCGAACTGGAGCAGCGGATGGTTGATCGGCAGCGGGCTCACGGCTGGGCCCTCGCGGGGGCGGGCTCGGGCGGGCGGAGATTCATCAGCGGCAGGAACTGCCGGGCGTCGGCGTCGAGGATGATCTTGCCGCCGAGCCGCGGAATCACGTCGGCCATCGTCTCCAGGTACAGCCGCTGCCGCGTGACCTCGGGGGCCTTCTCGTACTGCTCGAGCAGGGAGCGGAAGCGAGCCACGTCACCCTCCGCCTCGTTGACCCGCTTGAGCGCGTAGCCCTCGGCGGCGCTGATCTCCTTGGCCGCCTCGCCGCTGGCCCGCGGCACCACCTTGTTGTATTCGCCGTTGGCCTGGTTGATCATCTGCTCCCGCTCCTGCTGGGCGCGGTTGACCTCGTCGAACGACCGCTGTACCGGCGCCGGCGGATGCACGTTCTTGAGCTGCACCTGCTGGACGCGGAGCCCCATCCGCAGGTCCTGCACGAGCGCCGTGAGCTTGGCGATGGCGTCGTTCTCGATCCCCTGGCGGCCGATCGTGAGCACCTCGTCGACGGTGCGGTCGCCGACCACCTCCCGCATCACGCTTTCGGCGAGGTCGCGAAGCGTGGGGCCCGGCTCGCGCATGTTGAACAGATACGCCTCCGGATCGGAGATCTCGTACTGCACGACCCACTCGACGTGGGCGGCGTTGAGGTCGCCCGTGACCATGTCGCTCTCGCGGCGGCCCTCCTGCGACACCTGGTCGGGATTCGTGGCCCCCGACGAGCCGAAGCCGAACTCCATTTTCAGTTGCCGCTTCACCGGGAGGATCGTCACCCGGTCGATGCCGAAGGGCAGTTTGAGATGCAGGCCCGGGCCGGTGGTGCCGACGAACCGCCCGAACCGCTGCACCACGCCCACGCTCTCCGTGCCCACGGTGTAGATGCCACGGGCCAGGCCGGCGACGAGGATCGCGGCGAGAGCGGCCGCGGCTACCCAGGGCAGCGAGATGCCGCCGGGAGGCAGGGATGGACGGCGGGAAAATGGCGGGAAATCGGCCATGGAGGCGAGACTACCCTCGCGCCGGCGGTTCGTCGAATCGCGGTTTCAACGGCCGCGCCATGCGGAACCCCGGCGGACGCGATATCGTGGCGGCACCGCCCGTAGACCCGTATCGGAGAACCCCATGCCGCCCATCGCCCTCAGCCTCGTGCCGATCCTGTGGCTGATCGCCGCCATGGCCGTGGCCGCGGACCCCTGGCTCGCCTTGCCCGGCGGGGAGGGGCCGGGCCAGGGCAAGAAGATCGTGCTCGTCAGCGGCGACGAGGAGTACCGCAGCGAGGAGGCGCTCACGCAACTCGGCAAGATCCTCGCCCGGCACCACGGCTTCGACTGCACGGTTCTGTATGCCATCGACCCGGCGACCGGCGATATCTCCCCCAGCATCGTCGACAACATTCCCGGCCTGGAGTCGCTGCGGACGGCCGACCTGATGGTGATCGCGACGCGGTTCCGCAACCTACCCGACGAGCAGATGCGGGAGATCGACGCCTACCTGCGGGCCGGCAGGCCCGTGGTCGGCATGCGGACGGCGACGCATGCCTTCAACATTCCCGCAGGCCGAGCCTTCCATCACTACGCGTGGAACCACCAGGGCGAAGTGATGCCGCAGGGCTTCGGCCGCCATGTGCTCGGCGAGACCTGGATTTCGCACCACGGCCGCCATGGCAAGGAGAGCACGCGGGGCCTCCTGGCACCGGGGGCTGCGGAGCATCCGATCCTCCGCGGCATCAACGACGGCGACATCTGGGGCCCGACCGACGTGTACGGCGTGCGGCTGCCGCTGCCCGGCGACACGCGGCCGTTGGTCCTCGGCCAGGTGCTCTCCGACATGCAGCCCGGGTCGGCGCCCGTCGTGGGCCCGAAGAACGATCCGCTGATGCCGTTGGCCTGGACGAAGACCTACTCGGTCGCGGGCGGTCCGGCTGGCCGTGTGTTCGCGACGACGATGGGGGCGGCGACCGACCTGGTGGCCGCCGGCACCCGGCGGCTGCTCGTCAACGGCTGCTACTGGGCCGTGGGGCTCGAGGCGCGAATCCCGGCGGCGGCAAACGTCGATCTGGTGGGCGAGTTCGTGCCAACGGCTTTCAGTTTCAACGGCGCGCGGAAAGGCGTCAAGCCGGCGGACTTGCGGTAACAGGCCGGGATGAGGGCCGAGGGAAACGATGCCCGGGGCCAGGCTGGGCGATGTGGGCGGATGCCGCCGGCAAATTCACTGGAAATCGCGGGCGACCCGTTGATTGTGCTGGCTTACGGCCACTGCTAATTTTGAACCATCCGCGCGGTTCATGCGTACTGCTCGCATTGTCCGCTCGCAAAATCCCGCACCACCGGGAGTTTGCCCGCGGGAAACTGTCGGTTGATTCCACCGAAACGGCAGATTCACCTTGCGTATCGCGGCTTTTTGGGACCCCTTACGAACAAGCAATCCGGGTAGTTTGCAGAGTCTGGAGCAACCGAGATGGCGGCATGCTTCGAAAAGCTGTGTCCGTCCGACCGTGCCCGATGATGATAGGTTGATCAATGGACACCGGGGAGCGATCCCGGTTCGGCCTGGCCAACGGGCCTGCAGGGAAGCTCGGAAAACTGGCTTGAGGTTTGAGAGCGGTCGTTCCCGAGGATCTACTGCGATCCGCAGGGACCGCCCGTTCCGAGTTTTTCCCCGATTTCGCACCTTCACGCCCGAGAGCCTGCCATGCAAGGTCCATCCTGGCTGACGTCCCTCCGCGATCTGTTCTCCCGCCGTCGAGATGGCCGCCGGATCGGCCTGCGCCGTCGTCCGGCCGCGGTGCATCGCGCCGAATCGCTCGAGGAACGCCGCGTCATGGCGTTCGACTTCGTCTCCGCTTTCCCCAACGCCGGCCAGTTCATCACCCAGGCTTCGGTCCTCCAGGAGGCACCCCAGCAGATCACGCTGCGGTTCAGCCCCGGCGCCAAGATCGACCCGGCCACGCTCGGCGCGATCTCTATCGTCCGCTCCGGGGGTGACCCCGTTTTGGGCAATAGCAACGACGTCACCATGACGCCGCAGGGCGGCATCGGCATCGTCGCGGTGGATGATGTTCCGAACCAGAACCAGGTGGTGCTGCGGTTCGCCGAGACGCTTCCGGATGACCTCTACAAGATCACGATCGGTGGCGGCCTGAAGACGCTCGCTGCCGGCCCCTCCGCGCCGGCGCAGTCGTTCCGCAACGGCGGTTCCTTCAGCCTCGACTTCCGGCTCGATCTCGGCGCCCAGGTGGTGTCGGTCGTGCCGCAGCCGATCAATCGCACCGTCGGTGGCGGGATTCAGCAGGCACGGAGCACGGTCGAGGTCTTTTTCAACGCCAACGATCCGCTGCTCGTAGGCTCGGCACAGAACCCGCGAAACTACCGGCTCGTCGAGACGAATCCGACCAACGGAGAGGACGTCGCCATCCAGATTCCCGTGGCGGTGGCATACGACTCTGTCGCCGGCAAGGCGACGCTGACGTTCGCCGCGGATCTCGGCGACAAACTCTACCGGCTCCAGGTCGGCGGCTCTGACGACGAGAACGGCACGACCGCGACGGCCGTGACCGTTGGCACGGTCTTTCAGCAGACGCCCTCCACGATCCCCGCCTACACGACCAACTCGTTCCTCGGCGACGGCACCGCCGGCTTCAACGACGTCGATCTTTACAGGCTGTCCCTGACGGCGGGCGCCGCCCTGACCGTCCGTGTCACGCCCCTGCCTGGCTCCGGCTTCGTGCCGGCGCTGCGGCTGTTTGACGGCAACGGCGCTTCGATCCCGGCGGCAGACGTTTCGGTGGCCAACCAGTTGACCTATACCGCACAGGCGGCGGGTACCTTCTATGTTGGCCTTTCCAGCGTGGGGAACACCACCTACAGCGCGGTCGACGGAACGGGGGCGGGCGGCGGTACGACCAGCGGGGGCTATCGCCTCGATATCTTCTCCTCAGCGACGATTGACGCCGACGACGACAACTCGAGCTTCGACAAGGCGACCGGCCTGGGAACGCTCGGCCTCGCGGGGCAGGCGTTCAACGCTGCCATCGACGTGCGGCCGACGATCTCCACGCCCGCCGGCAGCCTGTGGTTCCCGTCGCCGCCGGGTACCGTCGACGAGCCTGGGCATCGCGAGATCCCGTTGCCGGTCGAGACTCATGAGATGCCGGCCTCGTCGCTGACGGGAGCCGAACCGGCTGCGGTGAAGGAGTACTGCTTCCCGCGGATCTACGGAACCGACGCCCAGGGCAACCCGCTGATCAACGCGATCACGGAGAACCAAAAGCAGCGGGCCCGGGAGATCTTCGAACTCTACTCGCGGGCGACCGGCATCCGCTTCGTGGAGACGTTGAACTCGGGCCTGGCCGTCGTGACCGGCGACCTCCGGGTCCTCGACCCGAACATTCCCGTGCCCAACGGCCCTGCCGGACTCGGTGGACCGACGATGTCGATCATGAACGGCTCACTCGACTGGGGACAGGGCGAGTATGGCGGCCTCTGGCAGGGGGTCGCGATGCACGAGATCGCCCATTCGCTTGGGCTCGGCCATTCGTACGACATCCCGTCGATCATGGGCGCGCAGGGATCGACGGTTCAGCCGGGCGATCACGACCTCGTTCACCTCTCCGTGCTCTACCCCGCCAACGGCACCGACATCGACGTCTATTCGTTCCGGGTCGACACGCGCGGCACGCTGGCGGCCGAGACCGTCGTGGCGCGACCCGGCCAGCCTGTCACGAGCCTGCTCGACAGCGTGCTCACGCTCTATCGCCAGGATCCGGCCACCGGACGGCGCGAGCTGGTCGCCCGCAACGACGACTCTTTCGGCCGCGATTCCTTTCTTGGGCTCGATCTCGAGGCGACCAACGGCTCCGGCGATCCCTACACCTACTATCTCGCAGTGACGAGCACCGGGAACACCGCCTTCAACCCGGAGGTGGAGAACAGCGGCGCGAATGGGCGGAGCGACGGAGCATACCGGCTGCGGATGTCGTTCACGCCGGCGGGCGAGAGCTCCAACACGATCGTCGACGCGACGGGCAGGCCTCTCGATGGCGACCGCGACGGCCTTGCCGGCGGTGCATTCAACTTCTGGTTCCGCGGTTCGACCGATGGCAACACGGTCTACGTGGACAAGTTGGCCCCTGCGGTCGGAGCCGACGGGTCACTCGCCAAGCCATACAACACGGTGGCGGCCGGCCTCACTGCCGCCAGCAGCGGCAAGTCGATCGTCCGGATCGTCGGGAATGCCGCGGCGACGCCCTACCTCGTGGGAACCAATTCTCTCAATCAGCCGCTCGCCGACGGCACCTCGTTCACCGTCCCCCGGGGCGTGACGGTGATGATCGACGCGGGGGCGGTGTTCAAGTTCCGCAATCAGGTCATCGACGTCGGCAGCTCGTCGCCGATCGTGTCGCGTGCCGGGGCGGCGCTCCAGGTGCTCGGCACGCCCGAAAGCCGCGTGCAATTCACCTCCTACCACGACGACTCCATCGGGGGGAACTCCGACGGCGTCGGGCCGGCCGTTGCCGGCGGGCAGTGGGGGGGCATCATCTTCCGGCAAGACTCCGACTCGGCGACGAGGCGGGTGTTTCTCAACAGCGTGACTAACGCCACCGTCCGCTACGGCGGCGGCCAGGTCGTGATCGACGGCATCCAGCAGGTAATCGCGCCGCTGCACCTCGAATCGTCGCGGCCGACGATCGCCTTCAACGACGTGCGGAACAGTGCCGGCGCCGCGATCTCCGCCGACCCGAATAGTTTCGAGGAGAGCAACGGCCGTGCCGGACCGGCGATCCGCGGCAATACCGTTCGGGACAACTCGGTCAACGGCCTGCTCGTCAGGATTCGCACCGCCTTCGGCCAGCCGATCGACCGGCTGAGCGTGGCGGCGCGGTTCGCGAGCCCTGACATCACCTACGTCATCCCCGAGAACCTCTTCGTCGCCGGGGGCGTCGGTGGCTACGAGACCGTCCTCCAGCGCAACGGACGCCTTGTCGCCGGCAGCCTGACGGTCAGCCAACTGGCCAATGTCAGCGGACTCGCGGCAGGCATGCTGGTGAGCGGCCCCGGCGTGCCCAGTGGCACGACAATCTCGGGCATCGACGCGACGAACAACACGATCACGCTGTCGGCGGCCGCCACGGCATCCGGTTCACCCGTCACGCTGATGTTCGAGACGGGTACGCGGATGGCCCGGGCCAGCGGCCGTCTCACGATCGATCCTGGCGTCGTGGTCAAGCTGCAGGGCTCGCGGATCGAGCTCGAGCGGGGCAACGCGCAGCTCTACGCCGAAGGCACGCCGCAGAAGCGGGTGATCTTCACCAGCACCAAAGACAACCGTTTCGGCGCCGGCGGCACGTTCGTCGTCACCGGCGGCACCGGCAACGTGCCGCTCGCCGGAGACTGGGGCGGCATCATCGTCAACGACGCCGCCGCGGCATCGGTCGACAACGCCGTGATCAGCTACGGCGGCGGCCAGACGCCCGTGGCCGGAGGGTTCGCCACGGCCAACACCCTCTCCGTCGATCAGGGAACGCTGCGGCTGGCCAACAGCCGGGTGGAGAACAACGCCAGCGGCATCCTCGTGACCGGTGCCCAGCCGGTGATCGTCCGCAACGACTTCCGCAGCAATGGCGGCGACCTGATCAGCGTCGATGCCAACTCGCTGAACAGCCGAGAGGTGGCCGATCCCGGGCGGATGACCGGTGGCAGCGGCCGGTTAGCGCAGTATGACGGCAACCGCGGGCCGCTCGTCCGGGGCAATACCGTGACTGCCGGCGGCGTCACCGGGATGGTCGTCCGCGGCGACACGATCACGGTCGAGAGCGTCTGGGACGACACCGACATCGTCCACGTCCTGCGAAACGAGATCGTCGTCTCCAACTTCCACACGGCCACCGGGCTGAGGCTGATGAGCAGCCCGACCGCGAGCCTCGTGGTCAAGCTTCGCGGCGAGGACGCGGGCTTCACGGCCAGCGGGTATGGCCTCGACATAGACGACCGGATCGGCGGCACCGTGCAGGTCATCGGCCAGCCCGGCTATCCGGTGATCCTCACGGCGCTCGCCGACGACACCGTGGGCGCGAGCATTGATCCGATCGGTGTCACCGTCACCGACACCAACGGCGACAGCTCGGCATCGCGGCCGACGGCCGGCGAGTGGCGAGGGCTGCGGTTCCTCCCCTATTCGAACGACCGCAACGTCGCCGTGTTCCGCGAGTCCGAGCCGGCGGTGACCGGGGGCGTGGACGTCAACCTGACGCCGGACGTGGCCCAGTACCTCGGCGTCCTCGCCCCGAACGAACTCGGCGGCGACGACAACCGCCGGCTGGGCTTCGAAGTCCACGGCACGATCGCCGTCGACGATCCGACCGACGTCGACGTCTACAGCTTCGGCGGCTACGCAGGCTCCGAGGTGTGGATCGACATCGACAACACGAGCCCCGCGCTCGACGCGATGGTCGAACTGCTCGACTCTTCCGGCGCAGTGCTCGCCCGTTCGGCCGACTGGCAGCGGGACGGGAGCCTCACGGCGGCGACCCTCGGCATCGGCGCGCCGCTCATCAAGAACCTGGCCCTGGGGCTGGACTTCTATTCGCAGAACCCGCGTGATCCGGGCATGCGGGTGGTGCTGCCGGGCGTGACGGGAGACGAGCCCCTGCAGTATTCCATCCGGGTCCGCAGCCAGCCGAAGGTCGCGGCGAACGCCGCGTTGTCCGCCTACGAAGGGCTGCTGCGGCAGGATCCAGCGGTGGCCGGCAGCGGCGCGACCAGCGGCAGCTACGAACTGCGGATTCGCCTTAAGCAGCGGGACGAGAAGCCCGGCTCGACGGTCCGCTACGCCGACATCCGCTATCCCGTGGTGGGCGTCGACGTGCAGGGACTGCCGCAGGGATCGCCCCTCACCGGCACGATCGGCGAGGGCAGCCGGTCGGTGTTCGAGTATCCGAATTTCACCAACGCGAGCGGCCTCCGGACCAACGGTCCGGTGAATGTCGTGGGCGGGCGGCTCGCGATGACGGCGAGCGGCACGGCCGGCGCCTCGGCGGTGTGGAGCGGGCAGCCGTATGCGGTCAGCACCGGCTTCGAGTCGCGGTTCCGCTTCCGCATCGGCGATCTGGTGGCCGCGGGCGCCGACGGTCTGGCGTTCGTGATCCAGAATCTCGGCACCAGCGAGCTGGGCAGCGCCGGCTCCGGCCTCGGCTACCGGGGAATCGGCAGTTTCCTCGCCGTCGAGTTCGACACCGCCTTCAACGCCGAGCCCGAAGCCGACGACCTGGCCGGCAACGACAATCAGATCGACATTCGGCTGCGGACACCCACTTCGCCCATCCTCGCCGGGACGTCGCTGGCCCGGACGGCCGTGGCGGCGATTCCGAACCTGTCGGACGGTGCCGTGCACGACGTCGTCGTGCGTTACGATGGCACGACGCTGTCGGTGTTCCTCGACGACATGTCGACGCCGCGGGTGTCGGTCGCCGTCAATCTCGCTACCGCCCTCAATTTGACGCAGGGCTTGGCCTACGTCGGGCTGACCGCGGCCTCCGGCAGCACCGGCTCGCAGCGGCAGGAGATCATCAACTGGTCGTTCGCGGCCACCCAGCCGGCGGCCAGCGACAACGACACGTTCGGCAAGGCCCAGTACGTGGGCAATCTCCTCACCTCCGACCTGAACACGATCTCGGTGGCCGGGGCGATCTCATCGGCATCCGACGTCGACTGGTACGTGCTCGACCTGAACTACGAGCAGATCCAGGCCATCGGCGGGGTCAACAACGGCCTTAAGACCTGGGCCACGGTGTTCGACATCGACTACGCGGACGGGTTTCGCGGCGACCTCACGCTCTCGGTGTTCGATTCCAGCGGGCGACTGATCTACGTCGGCCGAGACTCGAACGTCGCCGACGATCAGCCAGGGGACGGGCAGACCAACTTCGAGGACGTGTCGCGCGGTTCGGCCGGCAAGCTCGATCCGTTCATCGGTCCGGTGCACCTCCCGACCGGCCTTCCCGGCTCGAGCGTCGGCGAGGGTGGTGTGACGCCCCCCGCCGGCCCGAATGCCGTCGCGACGGAGACCACCCGCTACTACGTGGCGGTGTCGTCGAACGAGCAACTGCCGGCCCAGCTCGACATGACCTTCAAATCTGCGGCGACGAACACGCTCGTCCGCCTCGAGCCTGTCAACTCCGTCGCGCGGGTGGTGGAGGATCGCATTGGCTTGCAGGGATATCATTCAGGTGAGTTCGTCACCGGCAATGACGTCGACGACTACACCTATGTCGCGCCAACCCGTGGGCCGCTGTTTTCCCTGCCCACCCTGGAGTCGCAGGTCGCGCCGTTCACGCTCGACGATGTGGTGACCTATCTCTCGGGCACGGCGGCCACGGCCGGCTTTGCCGCTGACGACCTGGCCATGCGGTCTGACGGCCGGCTCTACACGTATGCCGGCGTCCCAGGCGGCACGAACACCGCCGGCACGCTCCGCTCGATCGACATCCGCACCAACGCGGTCACAGTCGTCGGCAACGACAACATCCCCGACTACCCGCCGTTCAAAGCGCCCACGAAGGTCACCGATCCGGTGGCCACCCTGACGTCCGCCAAGTTGTTTGACACGACGACGCCATTTCAACTCGATGCCCATCCCTCCGCCACGAGCACGGTGGACCTGGCGGGAGTGTCGGGCACGCTGCAGTACACGGTCACGCTTCCGAACAACCCGCTGCCGAGCACGGGAACGTGGACATTCACGTCGAATGCGACAGGCCAGTTGACGTTCACTCCGGTGTTCGGCGTGCCCGCAACCATGCCCCTTCCGGCCAGCGGTGTGAGCAGCACCGTGAATGCCGCCGGCCTCGTCACGGTGACATGGACGGACAATGGCTCGGGGGCCAACGTCCTGCTTTCCGGCGTGAGCATGACCACGGTGACCTACACGTTCAACCCCAATCCGCCCGCACCGAACATGGTCACGACCGACAGGGTCGATGCGCTGGCCTGGGGTCGCGGCGCGGCCGGCAGGGAGCTTTATTACTCGGTCCGTGACGTCAACTTTACCACTGGAGCCGAGACCGGACAGTCCAGGCTCTACCGGGCGAACCCCGTGACCGGGGATGCGACCGGGGCTGCACCCTTTGGCCGCCGCGGAACCGGGGTCATCCAGAACGCCGGCAACGATCTCGGCCTGACCACGGGAATGGCGTTCATTGGCAACACGCTCTATGGCGTGGACACCAACGGCTTCCTGTTCACGATCAACCCCCTCACGGCCGTGGCGACGGTCGTGCGCGACCTCGGCATCCCCAACCTCCAGGCGCTGGCCAACGGCCCGCAGAACGTTGCCGGCAGGTCCAGCCCCTCGGACCCCCTGACACCCGGCTTCTTCGCCGACAAGCTGTTCGCGCTCGATCGCGATGGCTGGCTGTATTGCATCGACGCCAACGGGAACCGGCTCAATGTGTTCGACAACAACACGGAGTCGAGGTCGTTCAAGGGCGACCCGGAAGCACCGGGCGTCTTCACGGGCTTCGCCTTCTCGCCGCTCGATATTCCGCTCTGGCGGGCGACGAACAATCGCGGCGGCGAAACCGGCCATGGCGTGACCGTTGCTCCGGACCGGACGCGGGACGGGCTCTTCGACTACGACGAATCCACGCCGCCAGAGTCGCAGGGCCTGACGAGCATCTACTACGGGCTCGACGGCAGTGGGGGCACGGCCCTGGACGGCACGCCCCCCGGCACGCCCGGCACGGTCCTCCGGCATCTCCATCTCGGTCCAAACGGGTCGCAGTGGCTCAGCGACCTCATCAGCAACTTTGGTAGCGAGGTCGCCAACCTGCCGGTGAAGGGTGCGGGTCGGGTGACGCTGCCCAGCTTCACGACACTCGACAGTAGGGACTTGCGGGTTTCGCAGGCCGGCCAGCTCAAGGTCGGCATGAGCGTGTCGGGGCCCGGAATCCCTCCGAACACGATCATCACGGCGATCGACGGGCAGGTCGTCACGCTGAACAGAGCTGCGACCGCCACCACGCCGGAGGACGGCCCACCGACCGATCTCGTCTTCACCGGCGAGGGGATCGCGATCCGGACGAACTCGTTCAGCCTCGAGGGCTACGACTACACCGACAAGCCGACCCTGTACTTCAACTACTTGATCGATGCCGGGGCCGGCAGCGCGGAGGTCCAGGCCTCGGTCGACGGTGGCGGGGAGTGGATCACGATCGCCAGCAACGACGGCCTTCGATCAAACCTCGATGACGACAACCAGCCGCTGCCCGCGTTCCCCTCCGTGTCATCCCGCATCGGCCAGCAGCCCAACCAACTGGTGCAGGAGCTGTTCCAGAACACCGGCTGGCGGCAGGCGCGAATCGACCTTGGAGAGTTCGCTGGGGAAAACGACGTCCAACTGCGGTTCCTGTTCAACCCCATCGCGATCGGCGGTGTCTCCAGGGGGATGTACGTCGACGACTTCATCGTCGGCTTCGCCGAGCACGGGGAGATGGTGACCGGCGCGACGGCCGACACCTCGATGTTCACGATCGGAACACCCGTCTCCGTCACGACGCCGCAGCAGAACCTGCAGGGGGCGTACCAGTTGGAGATTCGCCGCGGCATGGAATACGGCGGTCTCACGAGCAAACTCGCCGGGGCGGTGCAGATTTTCAGGACCGTGGACACGGAATCGCCCCTCGTCAGGGGCAACCCCCACCCGTCTGCCGACCCTCTTGTCTACTTGAACGGCGTGACGCCGGGGCAGAACCTGCGTGGCGACGAGAATACGCCCCGTGGGCAGGGGCAGTTCATCATCGACGGCAACGTCATCACGCATGCCGACCAGTACGGCATCCGCATCGATGCCGCAGCCCGCGACGCGGCCACCGGCACGAGCACCATGGGCGTCGTGAAGAACACGCCGGTGGTGAACGCCGGCCGACTCGTGCCCGGCGTGGTCGTGACCAACAACGTGATCGCGAGCACTCAGGGCGAGGCCGGGATTCTCTTTAGCGGCGATCCGATTAGCGGCCTTGCCGCACCGGTGCCCTACGGCCGGATCGTCAACAACACGATCCATGGCGGTGTGCCGGTGACGGCCTCGGCCGCGCTGGTCGCCGCCTCGCCGGTGGTCGCGGTGCCGACTACCGCCCAGCTGTGGGCCGGCATGGTTGTCACCGGCACCGGTATTCCGGCTGACACCCGGATCTTGTCGATCGACTCGCCGACCCAGGTCACGCTCACGCATGCCGCCACGGCGGCTGGGACCGGCGTCGCGCTGACCTTCGCCTTCCGCACGGTGGGCGTGCAGGTGACCGACAACGCCTCGCCGACGCTGCTCAACAACGTGTTCGCGAGCCTGGCGACGGGCATCCAGGTCGACGGCAGCTCCGCGAGCACCGTGGTCGGTTTCTCGGCGTTCCACAACACGACGTCAGCGGGTGTGGCGGGAGAGAATGCGGTCACGCTGACGTCCGACCCGTTCGTGAACGCCGCCCGCGGAAACTTCTATCCGGCCGCCAAGGCCGAGATCATCGACGGCGCCTTGGACGTGCTCCAGGATCGGCCCGCCTCCGTCGCCGTGACCCAGCCACTCGGCCTGCCGGTGTCCCCGATCATCGTCCCGAGTCGCGACCTGTTCGGGCAGTTGCGGTCTGACGACCCCGGCCAGGAGACCCGCCCGGGCCTCGGCAGCAACGTCTTCAAGGACCTCGGCGCGATCGACCGGGTGGACTTCACACAGCCCTGGCTGACGCTGGCCGATCCGCTCGACCAGGGATCGCAGGACGCCGATGCCACGCTCAATGCCGTCACGCTTACGGGGCCGGCCGGCTCCGGGATGGCGAAGTTCATCCTCCAAATCAACGACGTCGGCGTGGGGATCGACAAGACCACGGTCGTCAAGCAGGCGTTCACGGTCCTTCGCAACGGAACGACGTTGACGGAGGGGGTGGACTACGTCTTCCGGTACCTGGAGAGCACGAACCGAGTGGTGTTCGAGTCGCCTTCGGCGTTCACGCTCGGCGAGTACGAGATCCGTGCGACCACGCGGCCAGCGACGAGTACCCAGGACGGCTATCTCACCGACCTGGCGAACAACCTGCTCCTCAACAACAACATCGACGGTACGACGACGTTCCGGGTGCTGCTCGTCGACGTGCCGTCGGCGCCGACCGGCGTCGCCGGCACGCCCGGTGACGGCCAGGTGAGCCTCGCCTGGACGGCCCCGGCCAACGCGTTCGGCGTCACGGACTACGTGATACAGTACAAGACGACCGCGGCCGCGACGTGGAGCACGTTCGCCGATGGCCCCAGTGCGACGTTGGCGGCCACGGTCACGGGGCTCACCAACGGCACGGCATACGTGTTCCGCGTGGCGGCGGTAAACGCCGCCGGGACCGGTGACTTCTCCGCCGAGTCGGCACCGGTCACGCCCTCCGCGCCCGCCTCGGCGCCGACGAATCTGACGCCGACGTTCGGTGACGGTTCTGTTGGGCTGGCCTGGACGGCCCCCGGTTCGGACGGCGGAACGCCGATCACGGACTACGTGGTCGAGTACCGGACCGACGTCATCGGATCGTCGTGGATGACCTTCGCCGACGGTGTCGGCACCGGGCTGACGGCGACTGTCACCGGGCTTACAAACGGCACCGCCTACCGGTTCCGCGTGGCGGCCGTCAACGGCGTCGGCACGGGAACGTACTCGAGCGAGGTGACGGAGACACCGCGGGCCGTGCCCTCGGCACCGACGGGGCTGGCGGGCGTCGCCGGGAATTCGCAGGTCATGCTCAGTTGGACGGCAGCCGTCGCCAACGGGTCCGCGGTCACCGACTACGTCATCGAGTACAAGACGACCGCCGCCGCGACCTGGAGCACGTTCACCGACGGCGTGTCGACGGCGATCGCGGCGACCGTGACAGGCCTGACGAACGGCACCGACTACCTGTTCAGGGTGTCGGCGGTGAACTTGGTCGGAACGGGTGCCTCCTCCAGCCAGGCCGGGCCGTACACGCCGGCGATGCCGGCCTCGGCGCCGACTGGCCTGACGCCCACGTTCGGTGACGGCTCCGTGACGCTCGCTTGGACGGCCCCGGCTTCGAACGGCGGCGCGGCGATCGTCGACTACGCAGTGGAATACAAGACGGTGGCGGCCGCGACCTGGAGCGCGTTCACCGATGGCACCTCGACGGCGACGTCGGCGACGGTGACGGGCCTGACCAACGGCACCGCCTACCTGTTCCGCGTGGCCGCCGTGAACAGCGTCGGCAGCGGTGCCTATTCGAACGAGGTGACCGAGACGCCGCGGGCCGTGCCCTCGGCGCCGACCGGGCTCGCGGGCGTGCCGGGCAACGCGCAGGTGGCGGTCACCTGGACGGCCCCGGCGGCCAACGGTGCCGTGATCACCGACTATGTCGTGGAGTACCGGACCGCCGTGGTCGGCTCATCGTGGACGACGTTCGCCGACGGTACGTCGGCGGTCACTTCGGCGACGTTCACGGGCTTGACCAACGGCACCGCCTACCTGTTCCGTGTCAAGGCGGTGAACTCCGTCGGCACCGGCGCCGCCTCGACCGAGGCCGGGCCGCTGACCCCGCGGACGGTGCCGGGGATGCCGACCGATCTCGTGGGCACGCCGCAGAACGGCCAGGTCGCGCTCTCCTGGAACCAGCCCACCTCCGACGGCGGTGCGGCGATCACGGATTACGTCGTGCAATTCAAGACGACGGCGGCCGCGACGTGGACGACGGTCGCCGACGGCACGTCGACAGCGACGTCGGCCACCGTGACGGGCCTGACGAACGGCACCGCCTACATGTTCCGCGTGGCGGCGGTGAACGTGGCCGGGACGGGAACCGCGATCGAATCGGCGTCGGTGACACCCCGGACCGTGCCCGGGCCGGTAAGCAACGTCCAGGCCACGGGCGCCAACGGCCGTATCAACGTCTCCTGGACCGCGCCCGCGACCACCGGTGGCGTGCCGATCACCGACTACCTGATCAGCGTGAGCACGAATTCGACCAGCGGGTTCGTAGACTTCGGGGATGGCGTATCGACGGCGACGTCGGCGACGATCACCGGGCTGACGAACGGCGTGACGTACTACGTCCGCGTCAGGGCCCAGAACGCGGCCGGCAACTCGACCACCGTGCAGGCTGGCCCGGTGGTGCCGTTCATCCAGGCGGCGGCTCCGACCGGCCTCACGGGCACGGTCGGAAGCGGACGGGTGAACCTGGCGTGGACCGCCGCCGCCTCGTCGAAACCGATCACTGACTACGTGATCCAGTTCCGGACGAACGTCGCGGGCTCGGCATGGACGACGTTCGCAGATGGCGTGTCTGCGGCGACGATCGGCTCCGTGACCGGGCTTGTGAACGGCACGCGGTACCTGTTCCGGGTGGCTGCGGTGAACGCCGACGGGGTGGGCGTGTTCACGTCTGGCACCCTCGGCCTCACGCCCGTGGCGGTCCCCGTGGCGGCACCGACCGCCGTCACCGGCCGGGGTGCGGCGGGCGCGATCACGCTCAACTGGGTGGCGGCGCCGTCCTCGACGGCGGCGCCCGTGACGGGCTACGTGATCCAATATCGGGCCAACACGTCGACCGCGAAGTGGGTGACCCTGCCGCTGGCCGTCGGCAACGCGACGACGGCGCGGATTACGACGCTGACGAGCCGCCTCGGCTATCGCTTCAGGGTGGCGGCACAAAACGCCGCCGGCCTGGGTCCGTGGTCGGCCGCCTCGGCCCTGATCCGGCCCTTCTGATCCCAGCCGACGAGCGGGCGACGGACCGGATTTACGCCCGATCGCGGGAGGAGTCCGGCCGCCGGCCTGCGTTTGCCGATCTTGCCCAGACTTCCGGCCCGGGGTTGTTGCACCGCCGGAATATTCACCCTGCTTCCCGTTCTTCCCTGGTTGCCGCGACCGGTACTCCGGGATCGTTGGTCACGACCGGCACGAAGCGATGTCGAAACCTCCTCCGGGATGTCTTCCTGGGAGGGTCGCACCGCCATGAACGGTCATGAAACGAATCGGGGTTGTTCCAGCAGGACCGGTCATGCGGGGATCGGGCCGCGGTCCCGGACAGGCATCATGCTGCTCTGCATGGTGGTGACCGCCGTCGGTATCGGCACCGAAGGCACGCCGGCCGCCGCGGACGGCTTCGACAACTTCGTCGCACCACAGCCCGGACCGCAGACTCTCCAGCGCAGATCCGTTCGCACCGCGAACGATTCGGTGCTCGTGCCGTCCGCAGACCCCGAGGCGCTCCCGGTGCAGCAACCGGCGGCCGGCCCAGGCGGCGACGTCGAGACGTGGACCAGTGGGCAGGCGTGGGAAGTCGCCAACGGGACCACATGCCTCGACGGATCCGGCGTTGGCTGCGAAGGGGAGAATGCCTGCGGCGCGTGCGGCGGTGCCGGCTGCGGCCGATACAGCCATGTTGCGGGCCTCTTCCAGCGTTTGTGCGGCGACGCCTGTCCGCGCTGGGTGGTGCAGATCGACGCCCTGATGCTCTGGCCGGCCAACATTGCGAGCCGGCCGCTGCTCAATTCCTACGATCCGGTCACCGACGTCGTCGGCCCCACGGCCCTGAACGCGAATCAGGCCCAGCCGCCGATGTCGGCCGGTCCGCGGGTGGGACTGATCTACAACTTTAACCAGTGCCATGCGATCGAGGGCAACTACTTCCAGGTCCGGCCGTTCACCGGCCAGGCCACGAGTCGCCCCGGGTTCATCGTCGAGAACAACCTGGCCGGCAACACGTTCCCCATCGACACCGACACCGTCTTCGACTCGGCAACCATCTTCACGCGGGCCGGCATCCAGTCGGCCGAACTGAATTGGCGGAAGCGGGAATGCTGGTGCCCGATCACCTGGCTGGCCGGCTTCCGCTGGGTGGAATGGGACCAGCAGCTGCACGTGGACGAGGTTGCCGCGGGCAGTGCCTTCACCAGCCTGTTCCGCACCGACACGATCAACAACCTCTACGGCGGTCAGCTCGGCATGGACCTCGGCCTTTGGACCGGCTCGACGTTCAACGTCAACGGCATCGGAAAGGCCGGTGCGTTCCTCAACCACGCCGCGCAAGCCTCGAAGTACCAGGACAGCCTCGGTTCGTTCGAATCGGTGCGAGCCCAGGCCGACGGCATCGCGTTCTTCGGAGAGCTCGGCGTCAACGGAAACTTGCAGCTCACCAACTGGCTCGCCTGGCGGCTGGGCTACTCGCTGTTCTGGCTGAGCGGGGTGGCCGTGCCGGCCAACCAGCTTTCGGTCACGAACCTCAACCTCGCGAACCCCCCGTCGACGGCCCGGCTGGACACGAACGGGAGCGTGCTCCTGCACGGCGTGACGACGGGCCTGGAGGCCCGCTGGTAGCCGCCGCCGCGGCGCGGAACGCCTCCAGCGCCTCGCCGGTGTGGCTCCGCAGCAGGTCGCCGGTGCCGCCGCCGGCCTCCTGCTGCCGCCAGCGGCGGGCGTGGATCACGAGATCCTCCGGGGGCCCCTCGACCACGATCCGACCGCCACCGGCGCCCGCCTCGGGACCCATGTCGAGCACCCAGTCGGCGGCCTCGATGACCTCCAGGTTGTGCTCGACAACGAGCACCGTGTTGCCCGCGTCCACCAGCCGCTCGAGCACGTGGAGAAGCTTCTCGATGTCGGCGAAGTGGAGGCCCGTCGTCGGCTCGTCGAGGATGTAGAGGGTGCTGCCGGTGCCCGGCTTGGCGAGCTCGCGGGAGAGTTTCACCCGCTGCGCCTCGCCGCCGGAGAGCTGGGGGGCCGGCTGACCGAGCGTCACGTAGCCGAGGCCGACGTCCACCAGCGTGGACAGGATCCGCGCGATCGGCGGCACCGGCGCGAAGAACGCCGCGGCGTCGGCGACGCTCATCTCCAGCACGTCGGCGATGCTCTTCCCGTGCCACTTGGCGTGGAGCGTTTCGGCGGAGTAGCGGCGGCCCTTGCAGGCCTCGCACTCCACCCACACGTCCGGCAGGAAGTGCATCTCCACCCGCCGTTGCCCGAGACCCTCGCAAGCCTCGCAGCGGCCGCCGGCGACGTTGAAGGAGAACGTCCGCGGCATGAACCCGCGGGTGCGGGACTCGGGCACGTTGGCGAACAGCTGGCGGATGTGATCGAAGACGCCGGTGTACGTGGCCGGCGTGGAGCCCGGCGTCACGCCGATCGCCTCCTGGTCCACGAGGATCACACGATCGATCGCCTCCAGCCCCTTCACGGCCGCGTGCCGCCCCGGCTGCTCGCGGGCCGCGTGCAGCCGCCGGGCCGCCGCCCGCCACAGCACCTCGAGCACCAGCGACGTCTTGCCGCTGCCGCTGGGGCCCGTGACCGCCGCCAGCACTCCCAGCGGAAACCGCACGTCGAGGCCGCGCAGGGTGCGGTGGGCGATGCCGCGGACCTCGATCCAGCCGGCCGGCTCGCGGCGGCCGAGCGCCTTCTTCCGCGCGAGCACCGCGTCGCAGGCCCGCTTGTCCGCCAGATACGGACCGGTGACGCTCGTCTTCATCCCGGCCAGCTTCGCGGGGGGGCCATGGGCCACGATCGTGCCCCCGTCGCGGCCGCTGCCGGGACCGAAGTCGACCGCCTCATCGGCCGCCGCCACCACATCGCGATCGTGCTCGACCACGACCACCGTGTTGCCGAGGTCGCGGAGCTTCCCCAGCGCCGCGACGAGCCGATGGGTGTCGCGCGGATGCAGGCCGATCGTCGGCTCGTCGAGCACGTAGAGCACGCCGGTCAGCCCGCTGCCCACCTGGGCGGCGAGGCGAATCCGCTGCAGTTCACCGCCGGAGAGGCTGCCCGCCGGCCGGGCCAGGTCGAGATAGTCGAGGCCCACGTCGACGAGGAAGGCCGTCCGATTGGTGAGCTCGCGGAGCAGGTCGCCGGCGATCTTCTTCTCGTCGGCCGCGAGTTCCACCGCCGCCAGCTCCCGCTGCAGCCGCCCCAGCGGCATCCGGCACCAGACGTCGAGCGGCCGACCCCAGAGCGTGACGGCGGCGGCGACGTCGGCCAGCCGGCTGCCGCCGCATTCGCTGCACGGCACCTCATCCATGACCGCGTCGACTTTGCCGCGCAGGGCCGCGACCAGCCGGGCCGCCTCCTCGCAGGCGGCCTCCAGGCCCTGGAACTGGAAGGAGAACCACACCGGGCTCGGAGGCGACCCGGAGTCCCCGGGCTTCCGTCCGGGGCTTCTTGCGGCAGAAACCGCCACGGGTTGCGTGTCCATGGAATCCTTGGGGGCACCCTCACCCGGCCTTCGGCCACCCTCTCCCAGAGGGAGAGGGGAGATGGTGGGTGTCGCGCCTTTTGATTGGCGGCGCGGAGAGGTGACCTCGTTCGGTTGCGCTAGGAGACTTTTCCCTTCTCCCTCTCCCTCTGGGAGAGGGCCGGGGTGAGGGTGCCTGCCCGTCGGCGGCCCGCCGGACGGAACGGGCACGTCGATCCACTTCTCACCCGTGCCCTCGAAGAGCACCCGCTGCTGCAGCCCCGAGAGGTCGGCCAGCGGCACGTCGAGCGGCAGCCCTGTCGCTCGGCAGAGCGCCTCGAGCATCAGGCGGCCCACCTGGCGGGCGGCCGGACCCTGCAGCGTCGGCCACAGATCGAGCGCGCCATCGCCGAGTGAAAGCGCCGGGTCGCGGACGAGGGCCTTGCGATCCACGCCGGTGCGGGTGCCGAGGCCGTCGCAGCTCGGACACCAGCCGAGCGGGCTGTTGAACGAGAACTGCCGCGGCTCGAGCGGCTTGAAGCCCCGGCCGCACGTCGGGCAGGCGAGCCGGCGGCTGTACACCTCCACCGGCCAGTCGGGCTCGTCGACACCGTCCACCGCCCGGGCCACGAGCAGCGTGCCGTTCCCCGCGGCGAACCCAGCCTCCACGCTCTGCGCGAGCCGGCTGCGATCGGCGGGGGCGGCGGTGACGCGGTCGATGACGATCTCGATCCGGCTCTTGCGCTTGCGATCGACGACGGGCTTGTCGTCGAGCCGCACCGTGCGGCCGTCGATCCGCACGCGGACATGACCGGCGGCCTGCAGCGCGGCGAACAGGGCCTCGGGCGTCTGGCCCACCTTGAGTTCGGTTGGGGCGAGGAGCATCAGCCGGGTGTCGGCGCCGTGCGCGAGCAGCCGCTCCACCGTCTGATCGACGCTCTGCGCCCCCACCGGCGTGCCGCATGCAGGGCAGTGCATCGTCCCCAGCCGCGCGGCGAGCACGCGGAAGTGGTCGTACATCTCGGTCAGCGTGCCCACGGTCGACCGCGGCGTGCTGGTGCCGCCACGCTGCTCGATAGCCACCGCGGGCGCGAGGCCCTCGATCTTCTCGAACAGCGGCTTCGGCACCTGGCCGACGAACTGCCGGGCGTAAGGGGACAGGCTCTCCACGTACCGCCGCTGCCCCTCGGCGTAGAGCGTGTCGAAGGCCAGCGAGGTCTTGCCGCTGCCACTGGGGCCGCAGCACACCGTCAACGCCCCGCGCGGCACGTCGAGGTCGACATGTTTGAGGTTGTGGAGCGCCGCACCGCGAATCGTGATCGCCGGCGGGCCGGGATCGCGTGACGACTTCGTCACCGTGGCCAGCATCGCGCGAACGGCCGCCGCCGGGTCCGCGGCGGGCTTGCGGCGGACCGCCGGCTTGCGGGCCGGCCGTGCCTTGGCCCGCCCCGCGGCGAGGATCGGCGCCAGCGCCCGGGCCGTGTGCGATGCCTTCACTTTCGCCACCTGCTCGGGCGTGCCGGCGGCCACGATCCGTCCGCCCCCCGCGCCCCCTTCCGGTCCGAGGTCGATCACCCAGTCGGCCCGTTTCACGACGTCGAGGTTGTGCTCCACGACGAGCACGGTGTTGCCGGCCTCGACCAGCCGCTCGAGCACCGCCAGCAGCTGCCGCACGTCGGCCATGTGCAGGCCCGTCGTCGGCTCGTCGAGAATGTAGAGCGTCTGGCCCGTCGATCGCCTGGCCAGCTCACGGGACAGCTTCACCCGCTGGGCCTCGCCGCCGGACAGCGTGGGCGATGGCTGGCCGAGGTGCAGATAGTCGAGGCCCACGTCGTGGAGCGTCTGCAGCTTGCGGGCGATGTCGGGGGCTTCGGCGAACAGCTCCAGGGCCTCGCCGATCTCCATGGCCAGCAGCTCGGCGACGTTCTTCCCCTTCCAGCGGACCTCCAGCGTGTCCTTCGCGAACCGCGCGCCCCCGCACACCTCGCAGGTCGTCCACACGTCGGCGAGGAAGTCCATGTCGAGCCGCACCGAGCCGTTGCCCTCACAGGCCTCGCAGCGGCCGCCGGCGACGTTGAAGCTGAAACGGCCCGCCTTCCAGCCGCGCTTCTTCGCCTCGGGCAGCATCGTGAAGAGATCACGGATGTCGTCCCAGACCTTCACATAGGTGGCGGGATTGCTCCGCGGCGTGCGGCCGATCGGCGACTGGTCGATGACGATCACCTTGTCGAGCGCGTCGGCGCCGTGGATCGAATCGAACGCGCCGGGAATCGCCGCCTCGCTGCCCAACAGCCGCCGCAGCTCGGGCTCGAGGACGTCGCCGACGAGCGAGCTCTTGCCGCTCCCCGACACGCCCGTCACGCACACCAACAGCCCGAGCGGAATCTCGACGTCGACGCCCTTGAGGTTGTTGTGCCGCACCCCCTTGAGCACGAGCTGCTTGCCATTCGGCTTGCGCCGCGCGGCCGGCACCGGAATCCCGTCGCGGCCCGCGAGGAACGCCCCCGTGACGCTCCGCGGGCTGCGGGCCACGTCGTCCGGCGTGCCGGCGGCGACCACCTCGCCGCCGCGCTTGCCCGGCCCGGGACCGAAGTCGACGACCCAGTCGGCGGCGCGGATCGTGTCTTCGTCGTGCTCGACCACGACGACCGTGTTGCCCTTGTCCCGCAGGGCCTCGAGGGCGCCGAGGAGCTTGACGTTGTCGCGGGGATGGAGGCCGATCGACGGCTCATCAAGCACGTACAGCACCCCCGACAGGCCGGAGCCGATCTGGGCGGCGAGCCGGATCCGCTGGCTCTCGCCGCCGGAGAGGGTGGGAGCCTTACGGTCGAGGGCGAGGTAACCGAGCCCCACCTGATCGAGGAACGCGAGCCGGCCGTTGATCTCCTTGAGCAGCTCGACGGCGATCACCCGCTGGGTGCCGTCGAGCGCGAGGTCGGCGAGAAACGCCCGCGCATCGGCGATGGGCAGGCTGCACAGGGCGTCGAGGGAGAGCTCGGTGCCGGGCGAAGCACCCTCACCCGGCCTGCGGCCGGCCTCTCCCGGAGGGAGAGGCTTCGATGTTCCTCTCTCCCTCGCCCTCGGGGAGAGGGCCGGGGCGATGGTGCCTTGCCCCCAACCCTTCACGGCCGTCGTGATCCGCACCGCCCGGGCCTGGGGCGAGAGCCGGGCGCCGTGGCAGGCGTGGCAGGGCGTGACGCTCATCAGTTTTTCGAGCATCCGCCGCATGATGCCGCTCTTGGCGTTGCGCCACCGGTTCGCCAGCAGGGCCCGGATGCCCTCGAACTTCGTCTTCGCGCCGCGCTCCGCCCGGCCGCGCCGCCAGGCGAGCTGGATCTCCTCCAGGCCGGTGCCGTCGAGCCAGATCCGCTTCTGCGCCGCCGTCAGCTCCTGCCACGGCGTGTCGAGGAGCGTGCCGGGCGGGAGCTTCTTCTTGGCCTCCGCGTGCGCCGCCACACCCGTCAACAGCCGCCGCATCCACCGCGGCATGTCACGGAAGCTGCCGAGCACGCCGATCGCGCCCTTGCGGAGCGTCTTGGCCGGCTCCGTGACGAGCTTCGCGGGATCGATGCCGTAGATGTCGCCGAGGCCGTCGCAGGCCGGGCAGGCACCCTGCGGGCTGTTGAAGCTGAAGAGCTGCGGCTCCGGGGTGTCGTAGCTCACGCCGCACGCCGTGCAGGCGTAACGGCTCGAGAGCACGAGATCTCCTCCGCCTCCCCCTCTCTTTCCGGAAGCGGGCCGGGTTGAGGGTGCAGTGGCGGCGCTGGATCCACCGGAGGCATCCTCACCCGGCCTCCGGCCGGCCTGCCCGCCTTCGCGGGCCGGTTCGGCCGCCACGATCACCTGGCCGCCGCCGGTGCGGAGGGCGAGCTCCACCGCCTCGGCCAGCCGGCTGCGGGTGGCTTCGGTGGGCACGAGCCTGTCCACGACGACGTCGATCGTGTGCTTGAGCTGCTTCTCCAACGCGGGCGGATCCTCGACGCGACACACGGCGCCGTCGACGCGGGCCCGCGTGAACCCCTGTCGCACGAGATCCGTGAACAGGTCGCGATGCTCCCCCTTGGCTTCGCGGACCAGCGGCGCGAGCACCATCACCGGCTGGCCCGCGCGGG
>Ga0315906_10000715_pt1 | contig 51523 bp, 33 predicted proteins | sample LakEriMetagenome_4_FD_203526 | JGI IMG/M metagenome (GOLD analysis project Ga0315906, IMG submission 203526) | Freshwater fungal communities from buoy surface, Lake Erie, Ohio, United States - Buoy 2 MA122 | ecosystem: Environmental > Aquatic > Freshwater > Lake > Lake biofilm | place: USA...
AGGCTTGCAAGGTAACACGGGTAATATTATTGAGTGGTTGTTGCTGGGTGAGTGTACTGCCTCCTGTTTGGGTGTGAAAGCGAAGCATCATGGCTTTTGGATCAGTAGCTCCTAAATCTTGCATGGTATTGGCCCAGATTTTTCGGGCAGCTCTGAACTTGGCAACTTCCTCAAAAAGGTTGTTGTGTGCGTTGAAGAAAAAGGACAATCTTTTTCCTAGTGTATTGATATCAATCCCTTTTTCAATAGCAGCCTTCACATATGCTTTTCCATTGCTGAGGGTGAAAGCAACTTCTTGTACGGCTGTACTTCCTGCTTCACGTATATGGTAGCCAGAAATGGAAATGGTATTCCATTTGGGCATCTCTTTTGAACACCATTCAAAAATATCTGTAATGATGCGCATGGAGGGTTGAGGAGGGTAGATATAAGTTCCTCTGGCGGCATATTCTTTTAGAATATCATTTTGGATGGTTCCATTCAATTTAGAAATGTCTGCACCTTTTCTTTTGGCGACTGCCGCATATAGGGCGAGCAGAATAAAGCCTGTTGCATTGATGGTCATTGAGGTAGAAACTTCTTCTGGATTGATACCATCAAAAAGCAGTTCCATATCTTCTATGCTATCGATGGCAACTCCAACTTTTCCTACTTCACCTTCTGATAAAGCGTGGTCGCTATCATAGCCAATTTGGGTGGGAAGATCGAAGGCAACACTTAAGCCCGTTACACCCTGAGCGAGTAAGAATTTATAGCGTTTGTTACTTTCTTCGGCTGTCGAGAACCCTGCATACTGCCTCATGGTCCAGTGTTTCCCCCTGTACATGTCCTCTTGAATTCCTCTGGTAAAAGGAAATTGTCCGGGTAAAGCTTCTTCTTTGGGAAGGTCATCTGCCGAATAGACCTTTTTTATATTGATCCCTGAATCGTTTTTGAGTGTTTCCTTCATACTTATGGCTTAGAACAAATGTACTGCAAGGGTATTTAATAATCAGTTTGATAATTGTTATTAATTTTGCAATATGGAAACGAATACAGCATTACCGGTTAAGCTGACCAATACAGCTACAGAAGAGTTAAGGAGATTGTTCAACAACAGAGCCGAGGGAAGCACCCAGATGTTGCGTATTGGCGTTAAAGGGGGTGGGTGCTCTGGATTTAGCTATGTGCTTGAAATGGATGAAAAAAATGACAGAGATGAGGTATTTGAAATTGACGGGATTCCATGTATAATCGATCCTGCACATAGTATGTATTTGTATGGCATGGAGATTGATTGGAAAAGTGGATTGGATGCAAGGGGGGTTATATTCAACAATCCCAATGCAGCATCTACTTGTGGTTGCGGAACATCATTTGCGGTTTAATTGCTTTCGGGCTTAAAATAAAAAAGAGGGAATTGCTTCCCTCTTTTTTTATGTGCAAAATGATTGCTTTATTTTTTTGCTTTATCAGCTGAACCCAAAGGCTTGCTTTTTGCGATATCGATCAATACAGGTGATGCAACGAAAATAGTTGAGTAAGTACCTGAGATAACTCCCACCAACATTGCGAATGCAAAACCTCTTGTTACTTCACCACCAAAGATGAAGAGGATCAAGATGGTTAAGAATACAGTGAGAGAAGTCATGATGGTTCTGCTCAAGGTATCGTTGATTGATCTATTGATGATTTCAGTTTTACTTGCACCTCTAAGCTTAGCACTGTATTCCCTGATTCTGTCGAATACAATTACGGTATCGTTCATAGAGAAACCAATCACCGTTAGAATTGCTGCAATGAAATGCTGATCAATTTCCAATGGGAAAGGAACCACACCTCTTAAGAAAGAGAATACCGCTAAGGTTACAAATACGTCGTGTAGCGTTGCAATCACTGTTCCAATTGAATATCTCCAGTCGCGGAAACGCAAGAAAATATAAAGGAAGATGGCAATTACAGCGAGTATTGTTGCTTGTACTGCACCCTTCTTCAAGTCGTCTGAGATGGAAGGTTGAACAGTTTGTGAACTTTGTTTGTAATCTTTTTTGAAATCTGCATAAGTGAGGTTAGCAGGAAGACTCTCTTTCAAGCCATTGAACAATGCTACTTCTACAGTGGAATCCGCTGTTTTGCTTGGATTGTCCATCATATATGCTGTAGTGATGTTCAAAGTTTTATCATCGCCAACTGTCTTGATGATAGGAGCTTCACCAAATGCAGCTTTCAATGATTCCCTTACTTTGCTGTTATCGGTTGGTTTATCAAACTTAACAGTGTAGCTTCTACCACCTTTGTACTCAACGCCTTGGTCGAATCCATTGAACAAAGAACCAACACCCAAAACTAAAACGATAGTAGAGGTAACGTATGCAAATTTTCTGAACTCAATGAATTTGAAATTCGCGTTCTTGAAAATGTTTTTGCTGAGAGTAGTGAAGTACTTGAATTGTCTGTTCTTGCTTGTCCAATAATCAGTAATCAATCTTGATACCATGATACCGCAGAACAAAGAAAGAAGGATACCCAAGATTTGAGTTGTTGCAAAACCAAGGATTGGTCCTAATCCAAAATAGAATAAGATAATTGCCGTAATCAAGGTTGTGAACTGTGCATCCAATACTGGTGCCATAGACAATTTATAACCTTCTGAAACTGCTAGCTGGTAGCTTTTTCCAAAGTTCAATTCGTCTTTGATACGTTCAAAGATTACCACGTTTGTATCTACCGCCATACCGATTGTCAATACCAAACCGGCAATACCAGGAGCAGTTAAAGTAGCTCCCATGGCACTTAGAATACCTACAGTAAAAATCAAGTTCAGGATCAATGATATATTAGCAACCCAACCACCTGTGTTGTAATAAGAAACCATTAGGATGAAGATGATCAGGAATGAAATTCCAAAGGCCAAGCTTCCACCTTCAATTGCTTCAGCACCAAGTGTTGGACCAACAACCTGCTCTTGTACAATTTTAGCTGGAGCAGGAAGTTTACCTGATTGTAAAATATTAGAAAGATCTTGAGCTTCTTCAATGGTGAAGTTGCCGCTGATTTCTGAGTTACCAGTTGTAATTGGACTAATCACGTTTGGAGCAGAGTATACAAGGTTGTCGAGTACGATAGCAATTGGTTTACCAACGTTATTGGTAGTCAATTCACCCCAGGTTCTTTCACCTTGTTTGGTCATCAACATTTTAATAGCTGGGCGACCTCTATCGTCAAAATCCTGTGATGCTTGTTGAACTCCATCACCTTCCAATTTTGCCTTATCAGACCCTTCAACAGTTTTTAGTGCATATACTGCAACAACATCGCTTTTTACACCTTGATCATTTGTTTCTGGAATACCGAATGCGAAACGTACATTACCAGGAAACTGGCTCTTTACATTTTCAATTGCCATGTATTCGCTGAACAATGCAGTATCACGTGTTGAAATAAATCCAAGATTAGGAGCGAAGCTCGTTCTGCCTTGCTCATCCTGTTGAGGTGGGATAGGTTGGAAAATGGTAAAGAAAGACCTTGAAGCAGGTTTAGCTGAATCCTTTTTTACAGGTGCAGTTTTTACCAATTCTCCAATGGTAGCTGACTTTGTTGTATCCACTGCAGTTTTAGTTTCTGCAGCAGCAACTTCAGCTTTTGTAGTATCAGTTGAACCAGATGTTCCGTCATAATATGTACGAAGAGCTTGTTCAGCATCAGTAAATGGCTTATCCAGTTCAGCAATATTATAAACCTCCCAGAATTGAAGGTTAGCAGTTGCTTGTAAATATTTTCTTACACGTTCTGGATCATCTTTTACACCTGGAAGTTCAACAGTGATAATACCCTTTGTTTTATCCAGTTGAATATTAGGTTGGGCAACACCAAATTGGTCGATACGCTTTTGCAATACATTAAATGTATTGTCGATTGCGCCTTCACCATATGCTTGTAATTTGGTAATTACATCATTGTCGCTGTCTTCGAGTTTGATGGTTTTGTTGCCAGTACCTGCAAAAAGGGTAGCAAGGCGACCATTTGGATTTTGTGATTTGTATGCTTGAGCAAACAGGCTGATGAAATCTTCATCACTGGTTGTTTTTAGGCGATTCGCTTCTTTGATGGCATTGTTCAATGCCGGGTCTTTGGAGTTGATGGCCAAAGACTTGAGTAAGCCTTCTAATTCTACCTCAAGAGTAACACTCATACCACCCTGAAGATCAAGACCCAAATTAAGTTCTTGTTCTTTTGCTTTTTGGTAGTTGATGGCACCAGTAATGCCATACGTTACCGTGGTTTCACGGGTGCTGTCCAATAACCTGCGATACCTTTTATTGAATTCCAATTCTTTGGTCTCTGTATCTGCATTTGGGAAATTGGCTTTTACAAAAGCCTGTGCTTTTTCCTCCTGCTTGCTTTCGTGGTTACGAACCACCAAAGTAAAGTGCAGTTGGTAAATGGAGATCAGGATCAGTGCTACCGCAAAAAAACGAACCAAACCTTTCAGTTGCATATCAAAACTTGTTTACGCTTAAAAATGAAACCCGACTTAGTCGGGGCGGGCAAAGATAGGGTTTTTTACCCTCAAATCATATTGGAAATAGGTCCAGTTTTTTTACCTTTGCCTCAAATTTTTAAGCATGAAACTTTCTACTCGCCTCGACCTGTTTGCAGAGCCGGAAACCCTCAAAATGGCTAAACTGGGCCGTGAGCTTAGGGCAAAAGGCATCGATGTGATCGATTTGTCTTTAGGAGAGCCTGATTTTGATACACCTGAACATATCAAAGAAGCGCTTAAAAAAGCAGTAGATGACAATTACAGTCACTATACTCCGGTAGCTGGTTACCCGGATGTGAGAGAGGCAGTTTGTACGAAATTGAAGCGCGACAATAACCTGGACTACAAACCAGAGAACATCTTGGTGTCTACCGGTGCCAAACAAAGTCTTGCCAATGTGGTGATGGCGGTTGTGAGCAAAGGTGACGATGTAGTGATCCCAACACCTTATTGGGTAACCTATTCTGAAATTGTGAAGTTGGCGGAAGGGAAAGTGACTTTGGTAAGGACTTCCATTGAAAATAAGTACAAGCTGACTGCGGCTGAACTGGAAGCAGCACTAAAGCCAGAGACCCGATTGTTTATTTTCTCTTCTCCTTGTAACCCAAGTGGTTCTGTATATACAAAAGAGGAGTTGGCTGCTTTGGCTGAAGTATTCAAAAAGTATCCGGATGTATTTATTATATCTGATGAAATTTATGAATACATCAATTTTGTAGGGAAGCACGAAAGTATCGCCCAGTTTGAAGAATTGAAAGACAGAATCATTATCATCAATGGATTGAGTAAGGGTTATGCAATGACCGGCTATCGTCTGGGTTATATTGCTGCTCATCCTGATGTAATCAAGGCTTGTGAAAAATTACAAGGTCAGTATACCAGTGGAGCCAATGCAGTTACCCAGCGTGGTGCAATTGAGGCATTGACTGGCGATTTGAAGCCAAGTATAGAAATGAACAAAGAGTTTGGCAGAAGGAGAGAAAGGATGTTGCAATTGATTAAGGCAATACCTGGCATTCAGATTGCTGAACCAGATGGAGCTTTCTATGTGTTTCCTGTAGTAACAGCTTATTTCGGTAAGAAGAATGGTGAAGAGGTGATAAAAGATGCAGATGATCTTTGTATGTACTTGTTGAACACAGCGCATGTATCTACTGTAACTGGTAGAGCATTTGGCGAACCAACTTGTATCAGAATTTCATTTGCCAACAGCATGGAAAAAATCGAAGCAGCGATGCAGAGGATTAGTGATGCGTTAGCGAAGCTGGCATAGTTATTTACCACCCCTCACTCATCCCGCAAATGCGGGATTCGGAGCCCTTCCTATCCTAGGAGGGGAGTTATTGTCTGATTCCTCCACAATTCCCCTCCTTGTAAAGGAGGGGTGGATCACAAGCGCGAAGCGGTTGTGAGACGGGGTGGTACAGTTAACTTTTACCACGCAATCCCATAATCCTCTCCATGGTTACTAGAGCCACCCCAGAGTGTGCCATGTTTCCAATCAAACCAAATCGCATTGATGGGTCCTGATGTTCTATCATCAAAACTCATTTTGTAGCCCATCGCCTGTAAGGCAGTCCGAATAGAAGCTGGAGTGCTTTCATGTAATAATATATTTCCAGCTCTTGGTTTTCTATCATCTGTTTTGCTTCCACCCAAAGACAGCCACAATTGGTTCGAGTTGATGTTTGCTGCTTCTGAAGCACGCTGTACTGGCATGTTAAACTCAACCATGTTCAAGAAAAACTGTAATAGGTTTTGGTCTTGTGTATCACCACCCTGGACTGCAAAAGAAAGAAAAGGTTTACCATCCTTCATTGCAAAGCTTGGTGTTAAGGTAACACGTGGTCTCTTTCCTGGCGCAACAACATTGAATGGATTTAATGTTGAATCCAAGACAAAACTTTGCATGCGCTGACTCATTCCGACTCCTGTGTTCCCGGCAATGCAGGCTGGTATCCATCCACCACTAGGTGTTATTGAAACTACCCATCCATCTTTATCAGCGGCCTCAACAGATGTTGTTCCTCTCCATAATCTATCTTGATAATCTATATCCAACATAGCAATGCTTCCCGTATCATGTGAAGGAGCAAAATTTCTGCCTTCACCATTGAACTCTGTGAAACCTCTAGAAGCCAACAATGCTTTAAATGGATTGGTCTTCCCTTCAAAAGGATAGGGGTCGCCCGGACCAATACTTCCGTCGTTCATGTTTGGATTGATCTGGCTTGCTCTGAGTTTTGCATATTCTTTGCTGAGTAATCCCTTCATTGGAATCTGAGAAGAAAAATAAGGATCACCATAATAAAAATCACGATCGGCAAATGCCATACTCATGGCCTGGTATACAGTATGAATGTATTGTGTGCTGTTATAGCCCATCGACTTCAAATCGAAATTCTCAAGAATGTTTAAAGCTTGTAACATAGCGGGGCCTTGCGTCCACGGTTGTAGCTTGTAAACATCAATGCCTTTGTAGTTGACCATTGTTGGTTCTTCTTCCAATGGTTTCCATTTGGCTAGATCGGCTTTGGTGATTAATCCACCTTGCTCCTGTGCGCCTCTAACAAATTCATCAGCAATATCGCCTTCATAGAACCTGTCGTATGCAGCCTTAATTGCAGCTTTCCGTGTTGCTCCTTTTTTCAATGCAGCTTGCTCAGCCTCTACCATTTTAGTAAGCGTGGCCAGCAAGTCTTTCTGTACAAAAATTTCACCTGCTTCTGGAGCTTCTCTTTTTTCACCTAAATGTGGAAGAAAAACTGCTTTGCTGTAAGGCCATTCTTTGATTCTTTGCTTTCCTCTCTCAATACTATTTGCAGTTTGCGCATCAATAGGATAACCAGCAGCCATTTGCATGGCGGGTGCAAGAACATCCTTGAGGCTCAATGTACCGTATTCAGCAAGCATGTGACAAATACCTCCCGGTGTACCAGGTGTTGTTGCTGCTAGCGGTCCATATTCTGGTGGAAAATTATATCCTTTGCTTTTGAAATATTCAGGTGTAGCACCAGTAGGCGCAACGCCCATGGCATTGATGGCGATTACTTTTTTTGTCTTTGGATTATAAATCAATGCCTGTGTTTCTCCACCCCAGCTCAATACATCCCACATGGTACAAGTAGCAGCAAGCATGGCACATGCTGCATCAACAGCATTTCCACCTTTGTTGAAAATAGTTGCACCGGCAGTAGCTGCCATCGGCTTACCCGTTATCGCCATCCATTCTTTACCATGTAAGGGGGGCTTTTGTGTTTGCTGTGCTTTTGTATTTAAAATTCCAATAGTGAGCAATGCAAGTAGCGACCATGAAATTCTTTTCATCTCTGAGTAATTTTTATTGTCCTTTATAGATCTTTCCTTTTTTCATTACCAAATCTACTTTTTGTAGCAGATTGATGTATTTCAACGCATCTCCTTTAACAGCAATGATGTCAGCTTGTTTACCAACACTGACTGTCCCTACTTTTTTATCAACACCCATGAATACCGAAGGCCAGTAGGTTGCTGATTTAATAGCCTGAATGGGATCAACACCAAATACTCTTACCCAAACATCCAATTCGTTCCATGTACTTTGTGAATGGAATTTCATAGGGATACCACTATCAGTTCCAATCAACATCACAACACCTGCTTTTTGCAGTTGTCTGAACTTAGTTTCTAAAGTTGGTTTCCTAATTGGAGTGAGTTGAAAATAACTCAATGTGCCAGGATATTTCAATGACTCTTTGATGTCTTTTATTACTGAATCTGGTAATCCCAAATGCCAGGATGGGTCATCTAGTTTTTCTGGATTGTCACGCACATCTTCATAGTTGTACAAACCTTCAATGGTAGGCGTCCAGAACAAAGGACCTTTGCTCATGTTGGCGGTTCTTTCTGCAAGTGCTTTTACAATATCATCTGGATAAGCTGGGGAAGAGGATAATCCAGTGTGTTCAAAATTATCTACACCTGCTTGAAGTCCTATTCTGATTTCATCTGGACGATGAGAATGTCCTACAACTTTTAAATTGTTTTTATGTGCTTCATCTACAATTGCAAAAACTTCTTCTTTGGTCATTTCATCCTGATCAATCAATTTAATGCAATCGACGCCTGCCTTTGCAAGTTTCTGCACTTTCTCCCTTCCATCTTTCTCACCATAAACGCCCCATCTGAATTGTTCCGTACCAGGGTAGGGGCGGTGTTGTAAAAATGGTCCGCTTACATACATGGTTGCTCCAGGAATTTCACCTCTGTTGATGGCATCTCTTACTGCAATACTTTCTTCCAATGGTCCACCTAAATCACGCGCACTGGTGACACCTGCCATCAACAATTGATTTGCAGATGCAGGCATGATAATTTTTTGTAACAGGGGAGGATATTTTTTATCCCAATAAGGATAATCCGAATGTCCGTTGATCATCATGTGCACATGCATGTCCCACAAACCTGGCATGACGGTCATGCCTTCAGTCGATACAATTTGTGTGCCTTTTGGTATATCAACTTCCCCAACTCGGCCTACTTTTTCAATGGTTTCTCCATTGATGATGACGACTGAATTTAATATGGGCTTACCGCCATATCCATCTACCAGTGTTCCACCCACCAGGGCTTTGCGTTGTGCTGAAATGCAGTTCGCAATTAAAAGCAATGAAAGGGCGAAAATGATTTTTTTCATGTTGATCAATTTATTATCTATATAGTTTCGTAGAAGTTAGATGTTTTAATTTACAAAGCCTTTCAGTTTACCGACTCCCACAGAAATTAATATTTGAAAACTTTTCCACCTGCCATCACCTCTTGAGTCTTTTCATCGAAAGTCACTTTTTCACCTGTCCTTGCTGCAGCATTGGACATGATGGTAGCAATGGAGTGGGTGTAACCAGCTTCAACTGGCGCATTGGTTTGTTTTCTGCTCCTCACACATTCCATCCAATTTCTAACGTGGGCGGATGTCAATTGATCTCCTCCAGTATTGGCTGCTGTTTCAACTTTTACTGCTCTATCGGTCAAATTAAGCTCAGGCAACATATTTTCTTTCATGTTCATCTGTTTGGCAAAAGATGCTGTTAGTCCACCTTTGGATGAAACTTTATTGGTGATGAGGTTGAGTTCGCCTCCATTGCTAAAATAAATCTCACTTGGATTTTCTTCGCCATTGTGCATGCGCGACATAAATACAACCTGAAAGCCTTTCGATAAATCATTTGTTGGTCCATACTCAAATACTGTTGTTGTTGTGTCCCAGTTGCTTCTTCCATCTTTCCATTTGTATACACCTCCGTTGGCGACAACCGTTCTTGGATGTGATAGTCCAGTGAACCAATGCACAGTATCAATCTGATGGCTCATCCACTGTCCGGGCATACCAGAAGAATAAGGCCAGAACAAACGGTATTCAAGGTATTTGCGCGGATCGAAATTTTCATAAGGCCTGTTCATCAGGTAACGTTTCCAATCGACGTCTTCTTGTTTACATTTCGCAACAAGATCAGGTCTTCTCCAGCGTCCTGGTTGGTTTACGTTCCATGTGAGTTCCACCATGGTAATGTCGCCAAATTCTCCCGATTGAATATATTTTGCTGCTGCATGGTAGTTGGAACCTGATCTGCGTTGGGAGCCGACTTGTATGATTCTATCTGAAGCTTTTGCGGCTTTCAGTGCTGCACGGTTGTCTTCCATTGTCTCTGCAAAAGGCTTCTCAACATAAATATCTTTTTTAGCTTTTAGTGCTTCGATGGTATGCAGTGCATGTTGGAAGTCGGCCGTGGAAATAAAAACTGCATCAATGTCTTTCAGCGCATAAAGTTCTTCATTGTTCTTACACCCAATGATGTCGTGCTCCATTTTTGATTTCAAAAACGAAACACCTTCTTCTCTTCTTAATTTCCAAATGTCTGAAACAGCAACAATATCAAAGTTGAGTTCCTTGTTGTGGTGCATGAAGCAGGGGATATGCGAATATTTATTTCTGTCTGAAAATCCTACAACGCCAACTCGTACGCGATCATTTGCTCCTAATATATTGCCATAAGATTTTGCTGTAAACCCCATTGATGCCAGTGCGATGCTTGCACTTGCTTTTGCAGATTGTTTGATGAAATTCCTTCTTTGTGACATGGTAATCGTTGTTTATTATATTATTTTAAGTTAGGCTTTTTCTTGCTGGCAAGTGACTTAGCAGAGGTAGTGATATAATATTTAGATAACATATTCGGGACTTCCCAGCCAGGCATATTGTTGTGCTGCAGGTAGTCGAGGTATTTACTCATCACTTGAGCAAAATGTGCTTCATGTCCGTCATTGTATTTTTCGGGAACTATAAGTTGCCATTCACTTTTATTTTTTTGTAGGCTAATGCCAGGGAATATTTCATTGATTTTGCTGATGGCAACATTTAGTTTGGTCTCAAAAGAGGGATCCTGATCTCTTTGTTGAATATAAAGGGTGGGCTTATACTTTTCTACAGCTCCTTGTCGGATGATCAGTGCTGATTTAGTGCCACGCATCAAAGAGTAATGGGTGTCGCCTGTTCCATCTGGTGCTTTGTAGTTCCAGGTCACCGCGACTTTCGCATGTGTGCCATTGATGGAGAAAGTAAATTCGCCATTGCTATTTACCTGTATGTTTCCTTGCTGATCAATTGACTTGTTTAAAAATGAAGGGACTACTTCTGATTTCGTGACTGCCTTAAATTCATCTTGGGTTAATACAGTCGACCATTCCCTGGCATTCAAGATTTGTATATCCTTTTTATAGTCAATTGATTTTTCTGGGAAACTGGACCATTGGATAAGATCGACCAAATGTGTGGTTACATCTACAATGCCAGCACCTTGTTGTTTGTCGTCAAAATACCAATTGGGTCTTGTGAGAACTGAACCAGATACAAATTTGTAAAAATGATGAACACTTTCTTTTATCACAGAAGGGTCGGTTGTACTACCTTGTTCCAATTTGCCAAAAATGGATGAATCCATCGATAGGGCTCTTTGCAACTGAGAGGTGATCTCAAATCTTTCAGTCATGATGTCATACAACTGAACATTTTTTTGTTTTGCAATTGTAAATGCTTTTTTCAATTTTTTGAAACCTGATTGATCAATAGCCATCGGTTTATCAGATAGAACATGCAACCCATTTTGTACAGACTCCAGAATATAGTTTGTTTTTAATTGGTTGTTTCCTGCCAGAACTACAAGATTTCCTTTCTTTTCTTGTATCATTTTTTTAAAAAAGTCATCTCCCGTGTATAGGATTTCTTTCCAGCTTGTTGGTCCTGATACTCTCGAATTATAATTATTGATGCGCTCAATGTGAAGTTGAAGGTCGCTTCCGGCTTTTGAATATACGTGTACAACCGGGTCTATTTCAGCGTACATTGATTTTTGAACCAAGGCTGCATGAAAATGTCCTGGATCAAGCGTTATCAGTTTAATAGGTTGTGCCAAAACAAAATGAAATGTAAAAGAGAAAATTACTGTTGCGGCTATTTTGGTGAGAAGATTCATTGTTGAACTCAATTAACGTAACGGCAATTGCAATGTCTTTCCAATTTACGGAAAAACATCAAAGCAAAGCGCAGGTTAATTGACTAAACTTAGTTCATGGCTGAAAGGAACGAAAGGACCAATATTAGTCCAAATAACAATAATAATACGCCTGCACTACCAAGAGATAATCCAGCAATGGCAAAACCCTTGCCTCTTGTGTTATTTTTTTTAATTGAATTTAAGCCAGCTATACTTAATCCTATTGCAAGAGGGAATAATGCAAAAGTCACAACAGGTAGTAAAAATAAACTAACAACACCAGCAATAGAAGATATAAAGCCCCATTTGGCCAATTTGTCAACTTTAACAGCTTTTTCTTCTTTCGTTTTCTTTACTTTTTTCGCTCCTTTTGATTTTAATGTGGGTACATCAACAGTATGTGATGAAATGTTAATCACACTGTTGCTGGTGTTTGCAACATCGGGTATAAAAATAGCGGCTTCTGTATGAAAGAGAAAGAAGAAAACTGGGAATATGGTAAGTAGGATTTTGCTTCTCATATATTGATTAATTAGGGTCAAAATGTGTTGAATAAAGATAATAAAAGTAATTATAGTTTGCGCAAATGATAGGCCTTTGGTTGTGTAAACGCCCGCAAGCCCGCATGGGATAAGCTGGATCCAAAACCAGAATGTTTTCTTCCACTCCATGGGAGTGCTGCACTTACTCTATCGCAGCAATTCCAGTAGCCAGTACCGCTGTCCAGTTGTGCTAAAATATTTTCTGCTCTTTTTTGATTCGAAGAATAAACGGATGCGGTTAGTCCATATGCAGTGTCATTCATGAGCGCTATTGCTTCATCATCATTTTTTACTTTCATAATACCAATAACGGGTCCAAAAGATTCTTCTGTCATGATTGTCATACTGTGATCTACATTAACCAAGACTGTAGGCTGAAAAAAATAACCCTTATCTGCGATAGCTTCTCCTCCTGTCAACACCTGTGCGCCTTTTACTAGAGCGTCAGCAATTTGCTGTTCAAGAAAAGCAATTTGTGATTTTCGTGAAATAGCACCGAGATAAACACCATCTTCTTTAGGTTTGCCCAGCTTCCAACTGTTTACTTCTTCAACAAAGGCTGCTACATACTCATCATATATTTTTTCATGCACATAGATGCGTTCAACCGCGCAGCAACTTTGTCCATTGTTGTAAAAAGCTCCATCAGCCGTGCCTTCGGCAACAGCCTTTATGTTTTCTACATCATCTGCAACATACAATGGGTCTTTTCCACCAAGTTCACACTGACAAGGAACCATTTTGGAAGCAACAGATTCATAAATCTTTTTTCCTGTTGCATAAGAGCCTGTAAAGAAATAGCCATCGAGTGGAAGGTCGAGTAATGATTGTCCCACTTCACCACTACCCACAACAATTTGAAATACATTTTCAGGTAGGCCAGCCTCTTTTAATAATCTATCAATGTGCAAGCCAGTCAGCGTTGCATATTCTGAAGGCTTGTACATCACTGCATTTCCTGCAAGTAAAGCAGGTATAAAAACATTGGTACCTACGAGATAAGGATAATTCCATGCAGAAATATTACAAACAACACCTAGAGGTTCGTATTTGATGATCTCTTGCATGTTTTCTGAAACGGACATGGTTTCATCGGAGAGATAGGTAGATGCATTTGCAATCATCCATTCAATTCTGCTTCTGGAACCATTTACTTCATTTCTTGACTGTTGCAAGGGCTTGCCGACTTCCTCAGTAAGTGTAGTGGCCAGAAGCTCATTGTCTCTTTCCAGCAAAGCATGGTATTGCTTTATGATTGTCAACCTGTCGCTTAAAGATGAATTCTTCCACAAAGGTTGTCCCTCTTGTAAAGTCTTTAATTTTTTGGCAACAGTTTCTGCGTTATCTGTTTCTATTGTTGCGATTATTTCTTCCGTTGCTGGATTGACGATATTCATTTGATGGTTACTCATATTCACTATTACAATGCTTTTGAATAGAGGTTGTAGAAGTCGGTTCTTGTTACAGGCTTTGGATTGTTGGGATGTGCAAAGTCCGCAATGGCCAAATCCGCCAAAGTATTGAGGTGTTCCTCTTTTACACCAATACTGCTCAGTTTGTGAGGAATATTGATATTGTTATTTAGCTCAAAAAGATAATTGACAACTCCTAAGCCATTCTCTTCTTTTAATTCAAGTGTTCTTGCTATTCTTCTGAATTTATCCTCACTACCTTCAATATTAAATTCCATACCATAGGGCAGGTTGACTGCATTTGCTAAGCCATGGTGTGTATCGAGTAAAGAAGATAAAGGATGTGCTAATGAATGAACAACTCCTAGTCCTTTTTGAAAAGCGACAGCTCCCATAAGTGAAGCAATCATCATGTTTGATCTTGATTTCAAATCAGGTTGGTTGACAGCCTGTTCAATGGATTGATGTATTAATGAAATCGCTTCAAGCGCAATGCCTTCACAAAGTGGATGGCTCATTTTGGCAATGTATGCTTCCATGTTGTGCGTTAAAGCATCCATACCTGTAGCAGCAGTAACTGCAGCAGGCAATTCCATAGTAAGCATGGGGTCTGCAAAAATGATTTTCGCAAGTAATTTGGGAGAGAATAAAATTTTCTTCTGGTGGGTGATGTCGTCAGCAATGATGGCACTGCGACCAACTTCACTGCCTGTGCCGGCAGTAGTGGGGATGGTAATGAAATGGGGTACATCATTGGTTACATAAACATCTCCTCCAATCAAATCGTCGTATTTGAATAAGTCCTCTCTGTGATTTACTCTTAACACAATAGCTCTTGCAACATCAATTGCAGCGCCACCGCCAATACCTATAATACAATCATTTTTTTCAGCATCGTATACATCTGTTCCTTTATAGACATCAGATTTGACTGGGTTTTTGTGGATGTCTGAAAATACAGTGACGCCAATATTTTTGCTAATTAGGTCTTTTGTTATTTTTTTGAAAAAATCCAGTGTTGCCACAACTGGATCTGTAACAATTAAGGGGGAGTTCAAATTATTTTTCTTCAAATAATCTCCTAATTCATTTACTGCCCCCGCACCAAATCTGATGGTCGTTGGAAAATTATATTGTAGTATAGAACTCATTATAATGATTTAAATGATTTCAAAGTAGCGTTTGTATTCCCAGTCGGTTACAGCCTTCAAGTGTTGGCGCCACTCCCATTCTCTGCTTTGTATAAAATGATTGGTGAAGGTTTCTCCAAATAATTCTTTAGCTATCGAAGAAGATTTCATTTTGTTGGTTGCATCAATCAGGGTATAAGGCAATGTACCATGTTCTTTTTCTAGGTAACCATTTCCTGTTGTTGCAGGTTGTTTTAATTTCATTTTCTTCTTTATGCCGTAAAGACCAGCTGCAAGTGAAGCCGCCATTGCCAAATAAGGATTTACATCAGCACCAATAACACGGGTTTCAATTCTGCAGGAGGATGCACTTCCGTTTAATACACGTAAAACGACAGTCCTGTTATCCATTCCCCAAGTTAAAGTGGTAGGTGCCCAAGTGCCTTCTACGAGTCTCTTGTAGCTGTTAATGGTTGGTGCGAACATCGGTAAAATATAAGGCAGACAATGAAGTTGTCCTGCCAAATAACTCTTTGCTGTCTCACTGAGTTTTTGTTTGTCCTTTTCATCATAGAAAAGATTTTTCTTTGCTGATTTATCCCACAAACTTTGATGGACATGTCCGCCGCAGCCTGGTAGATTTTCATTGATCTTGGCCATGAATGTTGCCATGATCTTGTGTTTATAAGCAATTTCTTTTACGCTGGTTTTGAACAAAACAGCTCGGTCTCCTGCCTCTAGTGCAGTGGAATGTGCGATTGCTGCTTCGAAGGAACCATGCCCTGTTTCTGTATGCAGTCCTTCAATGGGTATATTGAATTTTGTCAGATGTTCAAACAGGTCTGTAAAAAATGGATTGTTTAGGCTGGTTCTTAATATAGAATAGCCAAAAGAGCCTGGACTCAAGGGTTGCAGATTTTTGAATTGTTTTTCGTTTGCCGATTGGGGAGTTTCTGCAAAACTGAACCATTCGAATTCCTGTGACATGAATGGGGTATAGCCCATCTGATCTGCCTGGGAAGCAATTTTTTTGAGCAATTGTCTTGGACAAACTTCGGATGGATTTTTTTTCTGGTCGTTTAATTCTGCAAGAAAGAAAGGGATATCATTTTCCCAAGGAATCTTTCTAAATGTTTTTAGATCAATAGAAGCGGGACTATCCGGGTAACCAGTATGCCATCCTGTGAATTCAGCTTTGTCGTATAGCACATCTGCCGCATCCCATCCCATGATTACATCGCAAAAGCTTGTCCCTTTTTCTGCAATAGAAAGAAATTTATCGGTTGATATGTATTTGCCTCTGAGAATTCCATCCATATCTGCAATCGCAATCTTTACTTTTCCTGAAGGATGGTTCTTGACGTATTGAATGATTTCTTTAATCTGCATGTGCGTGTATTTGAAATGAATTAATTCTGATTTTTTTTGTCGAACAAGGAAAATGCAATAAGGCTAACTACCAATAGTGCAAGATAAATTCCACCCAAAAGAGGGTTATAATATATCATTGCAATAATAGAAATTAAAGCAATGACCAATGCCACAACAGGTAAGATCGGATAGAGTGGAACTTTAAAAGGTCTTTCCAGATTTGGTTCAGTTTTTCGCAAGCGCAAAACTGAAACCATCGATACAGCATAAAGCGTTAGTGCTCCAAAAACAGAGATGGTTATGATTTCAGCTGTTTTTTCACTTAGCAATGCACCAATTCCAATGACCATGTTAAAGAGCAGCGCATTTGCAGGAGTATTGAATTTTGGATGAATCTTTCCTAAAGCTTTGGGGAAATATCCAACCCTTCCAAATTCAAAAGTCGCTCTTCCTGCAGCCAAGATCAAACCATGAAAGGACGCTACCAGTCCCAGTAATCCAATTGTGATGAGCAAGTGATATAGTCCACTGTTGTTGCCAAAAATTTCACCCAATGCCAGAGGTAGTGGAGAATCTGAAGTGCTTCCATCAGCTTTGTATACTATCTTTTCCCATCCTCCAACCCCAATGGAACTAAAGAAGGTGAGGAAACAAAGAATAGTTAGCGTGATGATGGCAGATCCAAAACCAATAAGTATAGTCTTTTGAGGCCTGATTGTTTCTTCGGCTACATTGGCAACACCTTCGATTCCAAGAAAAAACCAGATGGCAAATGGTATCGCAGCAAATATTCCTTGCCAGCCATTGGGTAGTGCATTTTGGTTCAGGTTACTCATTTCAAAATGAGGAAGTGTTAGTCCTGCGAACAACAAGAGTTCCCCGACAGCCAAAATAGTAATGACCAGTTCGAACAAGGCAGCTGCTTTTACACCAGAAATATTCAGAGCAGTAAAGATGACATAACTGATAATTGAAATGTAGAGAACAGGAACATCAGGAAGAAATAAATTAAAATATGCGCCAATGGCAAAGGCAATTGCCGGTGGGGCAAAAGTGAATTCTATGATTTGCGCAATACCAGCGATAAAGCCCCATTTTTTACCTAATGCTCTATTGGCGTAATCGAAACCACCTCCAGCTTTGGGTATGGCACATGCAAGTTCAGTATAGCTGAAAGTGAATGAAGCATACATAAGGATGATGAACAAAGTAGCAATAGCCAATCCCCAGGTTCCACCTTTTTCAAGTCCCAGGTTCCATCCAAAATACATACCTGAAATAACATAGCCCACGCCTAGTCCCCATAGCATTAAAGGTGTCAATGTTCGCTTCAGTACCTGTTGTTCCAATGATGTAGTTTTGATTGTTGTGAAAATAAGAAATATTGTAGTCTAAGTTTCTTTATTTTGATGATGTTTTTATGAATAAACAATTCGATTATATCGTCATTGGAGTTGGTTCTATGGGTTCTTCCACTTGTTATCACCTGGCTAAGTCGGGTGCAACAGTATTGGGTATTGAGCAATTTGAACTGGCTCACGAAAGGGGTGCACATAGTGGTCAATCGAGAATTGTCCGCAAGGCCTATTTTGAACATCCTGATTATATTCCTTTGTTAGAAAGGGCTTATCACAATTGGCAAGAAATTGAAAGGGTTTCAGGAAACAAGATGTATCATGAAACTGGGATATTTTATGCTGGTCCCATTGGACATGCAATTATTGAAAGCATTAGGACTGCTGCTGCACAATATGAAATTCCGCTATTAGATGGCAGGAATGGTGATCAGTTGGAAATATTGCCATTATTTGATTTGTCTGAAGGGTATGAATGGATCTATGAGCCAGAAGCCGGTTTTGTAGAGACAGAAAAAGCAATTTTAAGCTATGTAGAGCAGGCTAAAAAATTAGGTACAGTAATTCATCAGCATGAGAAAGTTTTGGGTTGGGAGCTGATTGAAGATGGGGTAGAGGTCAGGACTTCAAATGGGAATTATACTTGTAAAAAAATTATTGTTACTGCAGGTCCATGGTCGGCTAAGCTCATGCCGACCATCAATGACGAGCTCAAGATAACGCGACAAACTTTGATGTGGATTCAACCTGATGAAGCCAATTCATTTAAAATTTCGGCCTTTCCTTGCTGGTTTGTGGTGGACAAAGATAAACCAGGTGCTTATTATGGTTTTCCAATTGCAGAAATCCATGATACCAAGAATCCAAATGGGTTTAAATTTGCCTATCATTACCCTGGAGCAGAAACCGATCCGGATGATGTAGATAGAAACATCAAAGAAATTGATAAAGAACCATTGCTAAGTTTTATCGAGAGGTATATACCTAAAGCAAAAGGACAGGTACTTGATGTCAAGACCTGCCTTTACAGTAATTCAAAGGATGAAAATTTTGTTATTGATTGTCTAGAGGGAACTGAGGGTAGGGTTTGTTTTGCCAGGGGCTTCAGTGGTCATGGGTTTAAATTCGTTTCTGTTGTTGGGGAAATCATGGCTGATCTTGCCTTGAAGGGAGCAACAACATTACCAATTGGATTTTTACGGGCAGATCGGTTCAGTTAAGGTTGGTCAGATTTGAAAAAAGATTCTACTTCATCCATTTCGCCATCCTCTATTCTGACTGTCAGGTATTTCCTTTCACCTTCTAATTTTATTACCCAGATATCTCTTTCATATGCTTTTACATTAATTGCTCTGATGATTTTATAATTGTCATAAGCTTTTAATACATCATCTTTAATTGCTTCTGGTAAGTGTTGTTGATATCCATAACTTATGTCGTATTTCATTACGCCATTCTTTCTGAATAGTGCATTATGGTCCATATCCTTCATAAAAAACTTAGCCAGATAATCTCTGTCGTATTTGTACCAACGAAGATTTTCTGCTTCAGGGAATGCTCTTCTAAAAGAACTGTAAACACTTGTTGTAACTGCACTTGCAGCTGTGATTCTTACTTCAGGTAAAGTAATGATCGTGTCTCTTTCCTGCGCCAGGCCTATTAAACTTTGAAAAGCAGTAAATAGGGTAATGATGATTTTTTTCATGGTAGAGCGTTTTGATGTTTCAAATTATTCGACAAATTTGAGCATCCTTAACGCTGTCAACAATGACAACTATCAAGTGAGTTGATGAGAAAGGATAGTTCTTTTATTCCAGCACCTTGACTACCCTTGTCATTTTACCATCTGTATTTACACCCTCTAAAACTATATTCAATTTTTTACTGAAGTCGTTATTGAAGAACTGAATCTTAAACCTTGGGTGCTTTTTATTGGTGATTACATATGGACTCCAGAACAGGGTTGTCCTTATATCAGTATCTGGATTATCCCCTGGTATATCATATTGAGGGTTGTAGAATTCCTTGAATCTGGTATAGCCGGGAATTAGGGTAGATAACATTCCTTTGTTGCCTTTACCATCACTAGAAGATCTTACATCTCCTCCTTTTTTTGTGTAAATAGCGATTGCACCGCCACTTCCACCTCCAATACCACCGAAGAATGGAGGTCTGAAAATTTTGATAATTGCAACATCACGGATGTTCATCGATTGGATGAATTCTGGACCAACTAATTGTTGGTCTAAATAAACTTCAGGATTAGCACCTCTCCAGAGCAGTTGAACCTGGCTTCCAGATCTGCTGATCATTAATCCGGGTACTCTTCCTTGTAAATAGGTAAATAAATCCAACCCTCCTAAAGATGCTGGGTCATTCATGAAGTCCAACACTTGCGCATCTCCACCCGAGAAAAGTCCACTCGCATATCTTTCATCCAATGCTTCTTCTTTGGGTTTTTGTCTCGTTTTAATAATTACTTCCTGAAGAGTTTTGTATTGAGATTTGCTTTTCCAATCTTCTTGTAATTTCAAGAAATAGGCCATTCGTGCTTTTGCAATGCTGTCATTCCAAAGTTGGACTTTCTCCAGTTCATTGATGCCAATGAGTTTTGAGGAAGGTTTAAGCATTCCGTTGTCAAATTGAATCTGTGTGACGTCATTCAACTTCGGATTATTGTTGAAACTGTAAAAAAGTTTGGCAGTGTCATAAAACATTTGTTCTCTGGTCTCGAAATAACCTTCTTTGCTTACTTGTTGAAAAAGAAAACTTTTGCTGCTGTCTTTGTTCTGCAAAACCATATTCAACAACAACTCATTCGCACTTACATTTTTTAAACCATAGACCAAGCCTCTAATTTTCATACTCTCTGATTCGGGAAGGTAGGTGAGAGATGGTCCTTTGCCTGCTCTGATCTCTCCCCAGTTAAATCTCCTCCATCCGTTGGTTAGCATTACCAAATCAAGATTAGAGGTAACCTCATCAGAGTCGCTTGATAAATAATAACCTGAATTATGAATTTTACCTTTTAGCTCACTGTTGAGTAATAAATCAGCATAGATTGTATTACCCAAACTGCCATCGTCTAAATTGCCATCTGTAATGGAAATCGACATATTGGTAGTAGTGGTATCAGATACAAGAATATCAATTACATTTTTACCTCTTTTGGTAAGTGTTACCAATTGAGGAATAATTTTAGCACCAAACTCATGCATACGGTTATTAACGAAAATCAATCTTTCTGCTACTGGCAGCCAATCGCTCGTGAACAAAGAAAATTGAAGTACTCCAGTACTCATTTCCTCAATAGGAATTTTGGCAAACAAAGATGTTCTATCTGATGCATTGAGGCTGACTTTGAATAAGATTTCCTGGTTCATGTGAACCAAAAGATTCAGTTGTTTGAAGTTTTCAGGAATGGTGGGTGTACGGTCAACTTTTACTCCTGCAAATTCATTGGTTGCCCTTACCGATATCACTACTCCCTCTACTTTTGCAGCTGGCAGTTTTGTGATTCCCGAATTTCCAAAACTATCACTCCATTTTATGGAATAGGATTCTCCTGTTTTGGGAATGAGAATGAAGCTGCCCATCCCGTCATGTTTGATATCTAGGGTATCCAGGATTTTATTTTTATCATTCTGTAAAATGGCTTTTACCTTGACTGGCTTTCCAAATTGATCATATGCTTTAAAGGCAACAAGAGAAGTCATACCATTGACCAAATCACCGCCTTCAGGAAAAACATCTAATTTGGTTTTCCTGGTTATGGGTTTCACCTTTTGTACAACATCATTGTTGTTGATGGTGATGTTTCTTTGGTATAAATATGCAGAATCATCATTTAAGCCCCATTTTGTATAAACTTTCATTCTGATGAAATCACCTTTGTAGTCTGCCGGTAAATCATATGCGCCTTTGGCGGTAGATTGAAACAGAGGAGATACTGTTTGTTTAATGAATTTTCCAGTTGTATCAAACCATTCAACATAAACATTTTTACTAAGCGATGTTAGTCCCTGTCCATCTAAAATGTAAACCTTATACCAGATGGTTTCCTCTTTATTGTAAACCGTTTTATCAAAGTGGACATGTATTTTCTCTTTTGGAAAGTAGTTGGCATAAATATTGACAATAGAATCTGGTTCTTGTGCTTGAGATGTTAATGACGCAAATAATAAAACAAAAATCAGTTGTAAAATGCTGCTACTCGGTTTCATGGCGTTCAAATATGCTCTAAATTACTGATTCCAAGCCTTATTACAAGAGCTTGTTATATCTGAGTATTGGATAATCTTTTTTTGAAGAATAACTCTTTTCTTTTTTGTTGAATATGTTCGCTATAGCCTAAATTGAAAATCCTTTTTTGGGCAGGCTTTGTAATCTAATAAAATATGACAGATGAGATTACATTGAAGTTAATTGAAATTAAGTAGATTTAAAAATCTTTAACATTAACATGCATTGAATGAAGGGAATAAAAACCCTTGAAAAATTACATTGATTTATTTTTTTCGCATTAAAAACATAGCATCTGTTTCATTTTGTAAAATGCCGCCTAATAAAAAAGGGTTAGTGAATTTTGATGACTTTTTCACTTGACTTGCCTTAATTGCTATTTGCTCTATTCCACTTGACTTAATTCCATTTATAGAGCTTGCATATACTACTCCTCCGATACCTGCCCAAATTAAGGCACTCATACACATTGAACAAGGTTCTCCTGTAGTATACAATACCAACTTTCCCCAATTCTTGTTTCCATGTTTTTCTACATAGTTATTCATGCACACTATTTCTCCATGAAGCGTTGGATTTTTGGATGATTGGTTTACGCCTTTTGCTAGAATTATACCTGTTTCGATATCGACAATAACAGCGCCAAAAGGATAAGATTCATTTTTCTTTGCTTCGTCAATTGCACTTCTCATGTATTCTTCGTGTTTTGACCGAGTATATTTCTTCAAATCATTTACCTCTTGCGAAAATGCCAGACTAGGAATAATTGATATAGATAATATGCAGATGAATAATTTTAGCATAAATTTTATTTTGAAAAATATTTATAATGTAAATGTTTTTTGGCTTGTCTTATAATTTAAATTGAATACTGGTGAAATAATAACTTCCGTTGAATCCAAATTGAATGCCGGATCGACTATATGGAACTTGTCCGTTTGAATAAGTAGCATAGGATGGATTGACCTTATCTGGGTAAATATTCAATAAATTATTTACTCCCACTGATATTTGCAACTTTGATAAAAGTTTATAGCTAACCATGAAATCGGTCAGGGTTTTGGCGCTAAACGTCTGACTCCTATGTGGTATACCATTTGGTTTTTCCCAGGCCGTTACTTTTGCAAAGCGGCTCACACGCAGGTTCATGGTTAATTTATTGGTGCTGTATTCTAGGTTGCCAATAAGTTTTTGGCGAGGTTGGGCAGTTGTGATTAGTCCCACACTTATGGTGTCAATTAATTTGACTGGAACCAATGCATTTTTGGTCAATTGTTCAGGTGCATTTTTCTCTTTTGTTATTTTCGTTTCATTCAGTGCTAAAGCTGCATTAAAAGTCAGTCTTCTTGATTTTGCCAGTTCTAATTTATAAGACAAAACCATGTCTAAGCCTCTTGTACTCGTATTGATGTGGTTGGTAAAAAACGCAATTTCTTTAATACCTGTCGATGCCGGAAATACTGTTTGTAATGCGGGAATGGATGGTCCTACTTGCAATACCTCTGATATGATAATCCGGTTAGTTACATCAATCTTAAATACATCTGCAGTAAAAACCAATTGTTTGTTCAGGTTGTATGTAATTCCCATGTTGTAGTTCCAGCTGAGTTCTGGGACTGGTTGAGGAATGCCTATTTCAGTAAGTCGTGGATCATTGGATGGCAGTTGTTTAGTCTGACGAATTAGACCATTTTGTGCATTTGAGGTTGTTTGTCCATTGTAAATCTGTTGCAGTGAAGGTGCCCTAAAACCTTTATTGATAGATGAACGTAGAGCGATGTGTTTATTTACTTTCCACAAGCCCGCAATTTTTCCTGAAACGTTACTTCCAAAATCACTGTAGTGCTCAAAGCGAGTGGCAAAGCTAAGTGACAGCCATTCATTCAAATCGGTCTCAACATCAAAGTAACTGGCTATGTTTAATCTTGACTGCTTGGTGCGGTCTTGAGGAGAAATTCCAGGTCTTCCGCTACTGCCCGGCACTTTATTTTCAGTAAGCGTAAGTGGACCTATTTCATAAGATGCGGGTTCGCCTTCTGTCAATCTGTATTCATCTTTTCTGAGTTGACCACCAAATGCGATGTTGACCCATTTTGCATATCCAGTCTCTTTAATCGTTTTTGAAAAATCCAATTCAGTTATGCTTTGGGCAAAAGAATTTCTGCCGACATAAAAATCTGTTTTTGAATTAAGTCCAAGTGATGCATTGCTGGATTTTATTGAATAAATGTCTAAATGGTTATAGCCATAACCAGTTCCTAAATCCATCTTCCATCCATTGGTTGTATGTCGCTCAAATCCAGTGAAGAAGGAATAATCAGCTGTAACACCTGGTAATAGTGGACTATAACCATCAGGGTATAAAGCAGATCCATTTGGATCGTTTTTCTTTGCTGTCCTAAAAAAGCTTTCGCCTACAACACGCTTGTTGGAACTACCTCCAAATCCATACCATTTCCAATTATTTTTAAGTGGAACTCCAAAATTGATAAATGTTTGAAATCCTTTAGTTTCATTACTTCCATACTTCATTACATAAGCGGGTTTGTTGGTTGGCCAAACACCTCTTGCATTTCTGATACTATCATCGATGCGTTTATCATCAGTATAAAAACGACCGATATAAGGGTCTGATCTGTCTGTTCCCTGGATGCTTATTGCTGCAATTGTATAATTAAAGTAACCTCCTTTTTTGCCTAGATTCAAACCCTGGTTGAGTGATGTAGAAAGAGTCAGTCCATCGCCTTTTTGCGTGAAGCCTACATCTGTTTTGATCAATCCGCCAACATGGTTATTTTTTAGGGAAAGATTGATGACGCCAGCAATTGCATCTGATCCATAGACTGCGGCGGCACCATCCCGCAATACTTCCAATCTTTCTAAGGCCAAGGCAGGAATGGCATTGAGATCTGTTACTACCGAACCTCTGCCAGGAATAAGTGTATTGCTGATGGAGGCAAATTGGTGCCTTCTTTTTCCATTGATCAATACCAGTGTTTGGTCGGGTGACATACCCTTTAAGCTTGCGGGGTCTGCATAGTTTGCAATACCGTTTAGTCCTGTCTTAACCGATACAAATGATGGGGAAGTGAATTGAGCCATTTGAGCTAAATCAATCTGACCTGTATTGATGAGTTCTTTGGAAGAAATGACATCTATTGGAACTGGACTATTATAATCAGATCTTGGTTTGCCTCTGCTTCCAATAACCATTACCTCTGATTCATTGGTATAAATGGGTCTCAAATAAATAATGTGCCATAACGTGTCTTCTATTGGCTTGTGAAGGATTGTTTGGAAGCCTACTCCTGAGATGGAGAATTTTGTAGGGGCATCAATATTTAAAATAAATCGCCCCATACTATTGCTTATGGCTCCATGTTTCCCATCTTCCGTCTTGATGGAAATGTCTGAAATAGGCTGGCGATTATGGATATTGAGAATTTGTCCTTTTATCTGTTTAATTTCTTGTGCATCAGTAATCAAACAAATCAGCAGGAGTAGTGTTAGGCAAAAGGAAGACTTGATGAAGCGCATAATTGCGACAAAAATATATATTTCATAACGCCAATTACTTGATAAAGTAGTTTTTGCCAATTATATTTATTAACAATAAAAATTGATAATCATGGATCGTAAAAACTTTTTAAATCAACTAACAGGCGGTTTAGCCTTAACCTGCGTTTCCTGTATGATGGCAGCTTGCTCTAAAGAAGAGGATAATGGTGGGGGTGGAAACAATCCAACACTTACAATTGACCTTAATTCGCAACTAGGAGCTATTGGTGATTTTGTTGCAGCTTCAGGTATAATTGTTGTAAGATTAGCTGCAGGCAATCAAGCCTCAAGTTTCAAGGCATTCTCTAATGTTTGTCCACATGAAGCTGGATCAATTTCTTATAATAAAACAACGACTGTCTTCACCTGTGCTAAACACGGTGCAACTTTCAATCAAAACGGTGCGGTTACTAGTGGACCAGCAACTTCGGGTATGAGCACAAAAATTGTTACTGTTACAGGTAATACGCTTACTGTCTAATCAAATATGAGCCATCCTAAATTGTACATGGTGCTGATTGGCTGTAAGCCAGAAGGTCGCCATACTGAACAACACGATATTTTCTTTGGAATTGCAGAGAGCATGAAAGCTTTGCTTCCAGATATATTAGCATTCTGGCCAGAGGCTAATGGTGACTTACATATCGATGGCTGGAGAGAAGTACTTCAGGTGGATGGTTTTGATGTAATGATTGAAGATCGTTCTGTAAACAAAGCAGAACCATCCCATCAATTGTTTTTCATCAACCTGGGTGGATATAAAGAGAATGAGTTTGATGAGTTCCACTATAAAGTGCTTGTTGCTGCAGCAGATAAGGCTGAGGCAGTTAAAAGGGCAAAAGCAACCGCTTTCTATAAACATACTCAATTTGAAGGTGCTAAGTCACACATCGATGATAAATATGGTGTTGATGTAGATGATCTGTATCAAATAGAGGAAGTGTTGAATGAAACAACAAAGAAACAGTTCCGTATTGTACTTTCTCCATCAACTGAAGTCAGGGAAGATCAATTGCATCTTGGCTACTTTAAATTGAGCTCTTTCTCAAAGTAAATAATAAATTTTTTCAAACTCTTTTTTAACAGCATCTCTCAATTGGATAATATTTTCGAATACCCATTTGATGGAACAACAATCATTATATTGACTAACTAGGGTTTTTAAACTAGCTATTTTGTAAAGGTTGAATAGCTACCCTCGATAAGGATAAATTGTTGTCTGGTTTTTTTAAACTAAATAACCACCAGTAATTATATTTCATAAGCAAATTGTATACGAAAATTGGAAATAGTACTCCTGATATGAGCACCAATAAGGTAAGAAGTGGAGCTGACTCGATCTTGAATACTTTTATGAGGATAAGTCGCGTGATTGCCATTAAAATAATTTGCATACAATAAATGTATATAGAATGAATACCAACCCATTTTAGAAATTTCCATTTATTGAATTTTGCCAAAATAAATGAAATGTTTATTGAAATGAAACATCCAGTCAGTGCTATAAACAAATAAAACAAGGGCATGCGGTGCTCTACATAGTAATTGCTTTGATTTTCCATATTGATTGCAGTAAAATTATATTGGGTAACTAAAAAAACGGGGATAAGTGCTAGTAGTAAATAGGACGATGAAAATAAACCTTTGTTCTTTTCGTCGCGCATCGTAGATGATACAAAGTCGCCAATACCGAAGAACAAGTAGTATTGTAAAATATCCATTATAAAACCCCAATAGCTTCCAATCGATCTTAGGTAAGCAACAAAAAAGTACATAGTTAGTCCTAAAAACAATTGGTGTCTGTTGCTGAATTTGAGTTTTGTTTTTAGTATGGCATAGATCAAACCAACAAAAAACAAGGCATTTAGGTACCAAAATTGTCCAGTTCTTCTTGGGTCAACAATTAGCCAGATATAGTCAGTAAATTGAAATCCAGAATTGGAGTAATTGTTAAACACAAGTTGAAGCGTAAGTTGTATAATTCCCCAAACGAACATAGGGTATAAGATGGTATTTACTCTTGCTTCAGTATATCCTTTTATCCCTTTTTTCTGTAAGCTCAAAGAGAGAAACATGCCTGATGCTATAAAAAAAAGAGGCATTCTGAAGCCAAAAAGAAAAATGTTGATATACTCCAAATATGGATAATCTTGCATGTTAATGCCAGAATTAGATACAGATTCAAATGCGTGTCTAAATGAAACAAGGATTATGCTTAAGCCTCTATCGTAGTCAATCCAGTCGTTTCTTTTTTGTATCGAATTACCATGGAAAAATCTATCCATCCCACAAAATCAGAATATATCTTCTGCATTTTACTACAGTTGGTTATAGAAGGGTATGATTGATATCAGCCATTTTATTTAACCACAATTCACTTATAAACAGTTGCTATAATTCTTTAATCATCCATACTCCACTTAAATGACCTGTATTTCCTAGTGGTCCGCTCAGTTTTTTGAATCCAAATTTTTCGTAAACGATAATGGCTCGTTTGAGTTCTGGTAAAGACTCAAGGTAGACCTTACTGAAACCTTTTTGCTTTGCTGTTTCTAGGCTCTTATTTAAAAGTGCAGCTCCAATTCCTTTTCCTCTTGCTTCCGGTAGCAAATACATTTTAACCAGCTCGCAGGTGTCTTCCGACAGTCCGTTGGTTGGACAAATACCACCACCACCTACTATACGACCTTCGATTTCAGCAATAAAATATACAGACCTTTCCACGCTGTACAGTCCAAATAGGTTGTCAGTACTCTCTTCATAATATACAGTTCCGGGTTTATCTGCGCCAAATTCTTTGAGACAAGACCTGATAATCTTGGCTATAGCAGCATTGTCTTTTACTTCAATGTTTCTTAAGGTGTAGTTTATATCCATTGATTCTAAATTAATAAAAGATTTGATTACGTATCATGAACAACTTTACTTCTTGCTTGCGTATTTTAATTTGAATGATAGTGTATACTCAAGGAGGCAAAGCGGTTAAATGTTTAAACTATGTTTTACCAAAACGAAAAAACCCATCATAAATTATTCATTTACAATGGGTTGATATTTGTTTTCGTGACCCCGTCAGGATTCAAACCTGAAACCTTTTGATCCGTAGTCAAATGCTCTATTCAGTTGAGCTACGGGGCCATTTGGGCAGCAAATATAAGATATTTCTGAAATTATGTTGTAACAGGTTGGTACTGAATTTTAATTATTCCAATTTTATCCATGATGCGCATGATAAAAAATGTGGGGTCCCACTCAAATTTTTTGACTGCAAACTTGGCTCTTTTAGGGAAGAAGTGATGGTTGTTTTGAAATAATTCGCCTAACAAAAAGATTCCCCATCTTTCTGAATTTCGTGAATGGTCTCCGTTTTCGAAGTTGGTATAACCATATTTATGACCACACCAGTTTACTACTGCACCCTGAACTGGTCCCATTAGAATATGAATAGGGATCAACAAATACCAATACCAAGCTGGTGCAAATAATATGTATATGCTAACATAAACGGCAACCCATACGATTCGGGTTAAGAGGTTATCTCCAATTTTATCCATCCATTTCCAAACTGGAAGATATTCTTTTGTAAACTGTTCTAAGGGAGCTATTTGATTTTTGACAAAGGCATTGTAGATGTTACGTGTATGCATCATCATGTGCCAAATATCTTTGAAAAAATGTGGGGAATGCGGATCCTTCTCGGTATCGCTATATGCATGGTGCATCCTGTGCATTACCGCATAGGCTCTTGGTACTAAATAAGATGAACCCTGAAAAAACCATGTTAAGAAATAAAATGTTTTCTCCCAGAACGGATGTGTGAAATACATCTGATGGGATGCATACCTGTGAAGAAAAAACGTGTGAAAAAACAAAGATGAAAACCAATGAATAAAGAAAAACAATAAAATGATTGTCATGATTTAAATTGAATATGCAATATAAATGTTTAGGCAATTCATAGTTGCCAATCAACTGCCAATAATCCTTCTTGAATAAGAATTAATTTGAAGTGTTTAACGTTGAGGTAACACTTGTACTAATAATTGAAACGCATGAATGCTTCCAATGCAGCATATTGGGGTAGACCCAGGCAATCGAACAGTTGTGCCGTATCTGCATTTCTGTCTTCTGCTCTCTGCCAAAACTCTCTGCTATCGCTGCCTTGAAAGACAACTCCATCTTTTTGTGACTGGTGAATGAAGATTCCGTTGCGTTTTTGTAAAACCTGATCTGGACTCATTGGAATCGACATGTCTATATCCCAAATATCCCACTCAGCCCAAGCTCCTCTATACAGCCACAGGTTGCAATCTTCTATCGATGGATCGTTGTCGAATTTTAATTTCTTCAATGCTGACATCATCACATCAAAACACACTTTGTGCGTGCCATGTGGATCCGCAAAATCACCCGCTGCAAAAATCTGGTGGGGTTTTACTTTCTTGATTAGGTCGATATGGATTTGCATATCGGAATCAGTAGGTGGATTTTTTTGGATCAGTCCCGTTTCATAAAAAGGCAGATTCATAAAATGGATTTGCTCGTCTTTCACACCAACATACCTGCAAGTAGCACGGGCTTCCGTTCTTCTGATCATCCCTTTGATGCTTCTTATTTCTTGGGTGTCTTTTTGGTGCGGGGTTTTGTCTTTGATGAATTCTGCTGCGTTTTTCCAGATGTTGCTAGCATGGCTTTTGTCAATTTCAAAGAAGCCGTCAAATTCAACAGCAAAATCAACCTGGCGTAATACAAACTCATCACTCACGGCAATATTGCCAGATGTCTGGTAAGCAACGTGGACTTCATGTCCTTGCTGTACAAGTCGATTGAAGGTTCCGCCCATCGATATTATGTCATCATCAGGGTGGGGGGAGAAGATGATAACTCGCTTTTTCTCTGGGTATCTTCTCTCAGGATGTCTTGGTACATCTTCGGTCGGTTTACCACCAGGCCAGCCGGTAATGGTATCTCTGAGTCCGTTGAAAACGCGGAGGTTGACTTCAGCAACTGGACCATGTTTTTCAAGTAAATCTGCTAGACCGTTTGAGAAATAGTCGTCGCGTGTTAACATGAGCAATGGTTTTTTAAGATCCATGGCCATGCTGGTTACTGCCTTTCTGATGAGTTTTTCCGACCACTCAATTTCGCCAGTCAGCCAAGGCGACTTAAACCTGGTTAGCCCCTGTGCTGAGGCTTCATCCAGGTGGAAAATGGTATTGGGGTGTTCCTGTAAATAGGTTGCGGGAATCTCGTCTGATATTTGCCCCTCGATAGATTTACAAATTATTTCTGCTTTATTTGAACCGAATGCAAGTAGTACTATCTTCTTGGATTTCAATATACTAGAGATACCCATCGTAAGTGATAGTCGAGGTACCTGTGATATATTTTCAAATTCATAAGCATTCGACAAACGTGTACTGTTTTCCAAAGCAGCTATCCTTGTAATTGAATTTCTGCTGGTTCCCGGTTCATTGAATCCGATATGCCCGTTTAATCCAATTCCTAGAATTTGTATATCAATTCCTCCTGCATCTTCAATAGCCTGCTCATAAGATCTGGCATATTGATTGATATCTTGTTTGGCAATAGTTCCGTCAGGGATATGAATATTTGATGGATCGATGTCTATATGAGAAAAAAGGCAACTGTGCATGAACCTGTGGTAGCTTTGAGGAGCATCAGGTTTCATGGGATAATATTCATCGAGGTTAAAAGTGATTACATTTTTAAAACTGAGTCCCTCTTCTCTATGCAATCTAACAAGTTCCGCATAAAGCGTTTTTGGTGTAGATCCAGTGGCCATGCCCAATACACAGTTTTTACCTTCCTTTGCTTTTTGTCGAATTAAATCGGCAATTTCTTGAGCTACAGCGGAGGAAGCTTGTTTGTTGTTTTGGTGGATGACCAGAGAGATTTTTTCAAATGCATCAATCATTTGTGAAGGATTTGGGTCAAGCAAAAAGGGTTGAGCTATAAAATTAAAAAATTTTATTAACTATTGGGTTAAAAAAGAGAGTATAGTTCTTGAATTATGCTAGTTGAGTTTCACTTCGAAGATCTCTGGCCAAAGTTTACCTGTTATGTAAAATGTATTTTTCTCTTTATTGTATGCAATTCCATTTAAAACAGCACCTCCTTGAGTAGGAGTTCCGTATTTGGTGAGGTAACTGATATCTCTTTTTGTGTTTTTCAATAGGATGTCCTGCATGTTAACCACACCCACTACCAGGCCTGAATTAGGGTCGATTTTAAGGAGATAATCATATTGCCATCTGTTGGCATAGATATAACCATCAACCATTTCCAGTTCATTCAGGTTGTTTACCGCACCATAGTTGTCCCGTACGCTTAAGACTTTATTGAGCTTTAGGCTTCCCGGTTGAACAAAATAAAGTTTATCTGAGCCTTCACTGATGATAAGCTCTTTACCATTATTGGTAATACCCCATCCTTCTCCACTCCAGGGAAGTGTTTTCAATTGTTTAAAGCTTTTCGCATCATATAAAAACACAAGATGATCTTGCCAGCTCAATTGATAAATCGTGTCATTGAGTACAGTCAGTCCCTCTGAAAAGATATCTGCAGGCATGTTTTGCAGCTTTTCAACTTTGCCTGTTTGTGTATTGATTTTTCTAAGTGACGATTTTCCTTCCAGTCCCGTACTCTCTAATAGGGTACCCTTGTAATGCTCTAAGCCCTGAGTAAAGGCTGCAGTATCGTGACTAATTGAGTTTAGTATTGTATATCCAATTGAAACAGGAGAGGGGATTGTGGAATTAGGATCAGTTTCAGGGGCTACTGAATCAGCTTCCTTGTTATTACATGAGGAGTAGAAAACGAGACTTCCTGTAACCAGTAAGCTTAGGGTAATGCGATAAATATTGAAGTTGAATTGCATAAATCAATGGTTTTCAGAAGCTAGTATTTGCATCATTTTTATGCAAATCTATTTTTCCCCCTCAAAATTCCGCTTTTTACTTGCATTTATCAAGTTTTAACGTAATATTTACACTCCGCTTTAAATCAATGCCTTGCGGACTCCTCCAACCCTACGAAAGCCGGTAATTCAATTCCCTACTGAAGACCTCATTCCAATTATCGAAAATGAGGCTTTTTATCCTATTCATATTATTATTTACCTCAATCGGGGCTTCTGCACAGCGTTTGTGTACAGGAACCAGCGATATTCCTACACAAGCTGCAACTCAGCAAACCAATGCTATTCTTCCTGGAAGTTTTTTAAATGAACAGACCATCGTTATTCCGGTAGTTGTTCATGTACTTTATTATAACTCATTTGAAAACATCAGCGAAGAGCAAATTAAGTCGCAAATTGATGCAATCAACGCAGATTTCAGCAGATCCAATACTGATTTTTCAAAAGTCCCTTCTGTTTTCGCTAAATTCTCTGGCAATGCAAATATTCGATTTGAGTTAGCCAAGACAGATCCTAAAGGAAGGGTTACAAATGGTATCGAAAGAAAAAAGAGTTCTAGGATGATGTGGTCGGATGACGACAAAATCAAATCAAGTGCTTTTGGTGGAGCTGAACCTTGGGATGCAAAAAGTTATTTGAATGTTTGGATTTGCAATACTGTACCAGGGCTCACTGGATATGCAACTGTACCAGGATCAGATCTTTCTAAAGATGGAGTAGTGGTGCGTTATGATGCATTTGGTACTCTTGGTAAGGTGAGTTTTCCTTTTCATAAAGGAAGAACACTTACGCATGAAGTGGGACATTGGTTGGGACTTCAACATCTTTGGGGCAGCAAACAATGTGGGGATGATGGTATTGAGGACACACCTAAGCAACGCAGCGGTAATTCAGGTGATCCTGTTTTTCCAAAACTGACGACTTGTAATGGAACTCCAGATGGGGAGATGTTCATGAATTTTATGGACTTCACCAATGATGCAAGTATGGGGATGTTTACTGAGGGACAAAAAAATGCAATGCGCAACCAATTTTCATCAACTGGAAAAAGAAATACTTTTTTACAATCTAAAGGATTATCTACTTCCTGGAATGATACACCAGCATCATTTGAATCTACTGCAACGAAGCAAATCAGCATCTATCCTAATCCTGTTGTTTCAGGTAATATTAGCATCAGTTTAAATGGTGTAGATAACCAAGGAAAGCATTTTGCAATTGTAGCATCAAACGGACAGATTGTTAAAACTGGATATTTTCAACAGGCCAAAACTGAGGTTAATGTCTCTGCATTCCCTCCAGGAATCTATCAGGTTAGGCTAACAGATATGGGCTCAAATCTCTTTGCAAAATTTGTTAAGCAGTAACCCTATTTCTTAATTACATAGTAAACGCAGGTAGTAAAGAAATTCCTGATAAATGGAATTTGCTTGATCAGTCCAAATTGTTCTTTAGGTTCCCAGCCAAACTTGTATTTGTATATTGGGTTGATTAGATAATGTTTTTTGGCTTCAATCGTATAGTTGTTCTGAAGTACCAATCTTTCAAATCTTTCAATTGAAATACCTGTAGATTTTATTTCCAACAACTCCTTGATTACAGGTTCTGATTCTCCAAATGATTTTAAAATAAATCGGTAAAGAGGTACTGGTAGTAAATGGTAATAAGGAAGTGCTGCCAGTAGTTTATGCTGACAAACTTGTTGGTGTCCGCCATGAGGCATGTACCATGGTGGGAAACCAAAATAAACGCGGCCACCCGGTTTTAAAAATTGTTTTAAATAGGGGATGAACTTATCCTGATCGAATATGTGTTCTATAACATCCTTCAAAATAATCAGATCAAATTGCTCTTTGTATTTTTCAAGAGCTTCTGCTTCATAAATATTCAAATTGATGATCTCTGCTTGTCCCGTTGCTATATAATCAGATAAAAATTGTTTTGCAAAGCCAGCTTTCTGCTGATCAAGTTCAATTCCAGTGGCCTTAATACCCAGTTCTAAAAAGGGTAACATAACACCCCCATCGCCACAACCAATATCTAAAATATGCAGATTGGGACTTAGTTTGAAAGCCTCTTCAATAAAAGGAAGCACATATGCTTTTGCATTGTCCACCTGTTGTTGAAATCGAATTTTTTCGTCGTTGTGTTGAATCAGTGCCATTTGTCTCCGATCATCGGTAACTTTGTACAAATGTACAATTTGAAAACAGAAGATTGGAAAGATGAATTTGCACAAGGGAAAGTATTGTTGATTGATAAGCCTTTGGAATGGACTTCATTTGATGCTGTTAAAAAAATCAGGACCCAAATAGGTATTCCTAAAGTAGGGCATGCAGGTACTCTTGATCCATTGGCGACTGGATTATTGATCATTTGTACTGGTAAGTATACCAAAAAGATCAATGAATACATGGCTGCTGAAAAGGAGTATACCGGAACCTTTACTTTAGGGGCAACAACACCTACATACGACCTTGAAAGTGAACCAACAGTTGTTGGTCCCTTTGACCATCTCACAATGGAAGATTTGGTAAAAGCAACTCTTCCATTTACTGGTGAAATCATGCAAGTGCCACCGGCGCATTCAGCAATCAAGAAGGCAGGTACACCATCCTATATTTTGGCAAGAAAAGGAGTAGATGTAAAAATGGAACCAAGGAAAATCACCATCTCTGTTTTTGAGATAACAAAACTTGAAATGCCTATTGTGCATTTTAGAGTGGTGTGCTCAACTGGTACTTATATTAGAAGTCTTGCATTTGACTTTGGCAATGAATTACGTTGTGGTGCATATTTGTCATCATTAAGACGCACAAGAATAGGTTCTTATCACGTAGATGAGGCAGAGTCCATTCAGTCCTTCACAGAGAACATAACCAAGCTTAAGCAATAATAAAAAGCCCCCGAAACTTCGGGGGCTTTTTATTAGTATCGAGATGTATTCGATTAGAAGATGTATCTAACACCGAACTGCATACCCCATGTACTGGCTGTACTTTGTACAGTCTGGAATGGATTGGTAACAAGTTCTTTGTTGATTTGTGTCATTCTGTAAGTTGGAGCTCCTGCAGAGTTGTATCCAGCAAAAACCAATGGGTTTCTGATAGTTGTAGCTTTGATAACACCCCAATCTTTATTGATCATGTTGGTGAAGTTCAAGATATCCAAGCTGATCTGAATGGTATTTCTGCGCTTACCAATGTTGGTGAACAAGTCTTGTAGAATCTTCACATCAACCCTGTCATACCAAGGAAGAGCAGCGCCATTTCTTTGAGCATATCTTCCTTTGTTCTTTTTAAGGTGTGGAACGTTTTCAACAAATTGGAAGAATGCGTCTGATTGTTGCTGAGCTGTATAAGCATTTGCAGTTGCAGATGCAGTAGAAGCAACGAAGATGATATCATTTGCATCTTTAGGAATATACATCAAGTCAACTGAGTTACCATCATTGTTAAGGTCACCGTTAACAGTATAAGTATAAAGACCTTGAGAAGCACCTTCATAGAACAAAGAGAAGGTAGTTGCCAAATGCTTGATATACTCTTTACGGTATGAAAGTGTACCAATAATTCTGTGAGGAATTACATAAGCACTGTTGTACATTTCAAGCGCATTTTGAGTACCTACGTTAGGGTTACTGTTCCAAGCAGAGCTTGCCTGAGAACCTGGATTGCTTGTAACCTCGTTGTAAGTAGTATAGGTATAAGCAAATGAACCGTAGAATCCATTAGAGAACGACTTAGACATAGCAGTTGTGAAAGAAAAACCACCACCTTTATTGGTGTTTTCAAGAATAACTGCAGAAGTGATGTTTGAATATAATCTTCTGTCACCAGCTGCTGCAAAACGACCTCTTGCATCAGAGCCAGTCAAGATACCATTTGTTGGCTTCTCGTTAGCATTTCTCATTCTAACTGCATTCAAATCCTTGGTGTAGATTGCTTCCATTGAAAACAACCAACCCTGTCCAAAACGCTTGTCAAATGCCAAGTTGGTTCTGAAGATTTGTGGGAATTTAAAGTTTGGATCAGTCATTACAATATTTGCAGGGACTGATGTTCCAGCAGTGTTAGGGAAATTTGAAGCATATGCTTCAGGGTTTGGATTGAACTTATAGTTTTGAAGAGCAGCAGTGCTGGTTACGTTTGCACCAAACTGATACATACCACTGTTTGTAGGAACGTTAGTCAACCATACGAAAGGAATTTTACCAGTGAAGATACCTGTACCACCCCTAACAATAAGGTCCTTGTTACCTTCAACATCCCAACGGAAACCAACACGAGGAGAAGCAAGGAACCTGCTCTTAGGCCATGCTCCACTATTGTATTTTGTTGGATTACCATTAGCATCAGGGAAAGTTAATTCATTCACTTTTGGATTTGCCAAAGGCTGAGAATTGTATATAGGTCTATCAAGTCTCAAGCCATAAGTCAATTTGAAGTTATCGTTCACAGCCCACTCATCTTGAACATAAACACCTAATTGTCCAATCTTCAATTCAGCTGAATAAACTGATTTTTGACCTGGAACCAATGAGTAAGTATATGCATAGTAAGCTGGAGCCTGATTGGTAACGAAATCATTCAATGAACTGAAGATATAATAGCTCTGTGAAGCTGGCATGAACATGTTACCTACACGCTGTCCTTCATAAGAAGCACCAGCAGTGATGGTGTGATTTCCTCTGTACCAGGTAGAGTTATTTGTTACACTAAAGATGTTGTTGATCACATCGTTATTGTTTGAGAATGGCTCAAGACCAGCACTCATATAGTTGTCACCTGCACCATTAAAGATATCAATCATTGGGAACAAAGTACTTGGTGTACTTCTTGTTGCTTGAATCCTAGTATATGTAGCAAGGAACTGGTTAGAGAATCTTCCGCTTACGTTAGAGTTCAATTCAAGTGTTCCAGATTTTACGACATCCTTAAATCTGTAATTTGAATTTTGGAAAGACATTGAAGCAAGACTGAATCTGTTTTGTGTCAAACGAGACAAAGAACCTGTTCTACCTGTAACAGTGAAACCACCGCCATTTGGAACTGAGCTACCGTTTAGCTGTGCGTCGTTTTCACTCAACATTTCATTGTACTTCAAAGTCAATTTGTGCACTTTGCTGATGTTCCAGTCGATCTTAGCCAAAATCTTATAGTTCTCAGCCTGGAAATTCTGGAAATTATCATAAGCACCTGTTTCATATCCGTAAGTGCTTCTAAGGAAATCAGAGAACTTCTTCAAAGAATCAACTGGAGTAGATGATTCGTTTCCTGCACCTGTACCACCTTTAGGTTTGAAAGGAATACCAGGAAATTCGCGGGTTTCTCTTTCAGCACTTGCAAAGAAGAATAATTTGTTTTTGATGATTGGACCACCGATAGTGAAACCTAAGGTTTGACTCTCAGAAAATGCTTGTGGAGGTAATTTAACATCACCTACATTAAGACCATTGAAGCTTTGGTTTCTATTGTATCTGTAAGCAGTTCCTTTGAAGGTATTGGTACCACTCTTTGTTACAGCATTGATACCAGCACCTGTGAAACCTGCTTGTCTAACGTCAAATGGAGCAATGTTGATTGAGATTTCATCAAATGCATCCAAAGAGATAGGCTGGTTACCACCACCAGGAAGTGGATCTGAACTCAAACCGAAGTTGTTGTTCAAGTTGGCACCATCTACCTGTATATTGTTATATCGTCCATCTCTACCGGCAAAACTGCTACCGTTAGCCTGAGGAGTCAATCTTGTAAAATCAGAAATACTTCTTGAGATAGTTGGTAGGGTAGCAATTTGACGCTGGCCTACGTTTGTAGCAGCACCAGTTTTATCTGCACCTAATCTGTTTCTCTTTCCTGAAACAACAACACCACTTAAAGTAGTCTCAGCAACATTCATTGAAGCAGTTACGAAGTAAGGCTCTCCCAATTGAAGGTTGATATTTTCTACTGTGAGGGCTCCGTATCCTACATAATTGACTACAACAGTGTAGGGTCCTCCAATTCTTGCACTCGGAATAGTGAAAACACCAAGTTTCTTTGAAATGGTGTTATAAACTGTTCCTGAAGGAGTGTGGGTGGCTGTGATTGTTGCTCCTTCCAAAGCCTTGCCAGAAGCGTCTTTGACAACACCATTGATACTACTGGTAGTTACCTGGGCAGATGCTGTAAAAGCAACAAATAGTGCCAGGAAAAATGACAAATAATGTTTTCTCATAATTGATTTTTTTTTCGTCGTGGCAAATGTCCATAAATATTACATACAAGCCATAAAAAACTGTTAACAAATCTTAACATTTTTAGTTCAAGCTGATTGAGCAATTACTGATATGTCTGATAAAATTGAAGAAAAAATGAAATAAAAATGTATAAACTATTGATTTTCAACGGATAGCTTCTTTTTCTTCTCGAAAAATCTATCAAATTCTGTTCTGAATGAAATATTACCACCAGTCCTGTCTCTCTTACCCGAGGTGGAGAGTGCGTCAAAATTGCTCCTGTAAAAGAAAGATGTCCTGAATTTCCCATCAGGCGTTATTTTGTATTCAACATTTACATCGGGTAAAAACAGGAAGGATTGTGCGCCGGTTGCTGTTTGATTTCCGCCTGCTGTTGCAAAATTGAAGTCACTTCCAAAAGTAATGACCAGCTTATCATTCATGAGCGACTTGATAAATTGAAGACTAACGTTCTCCCTAAAATTATTACCAGTGTTTACATTTCCGCCAGTCCCGGTAATATTGGTCAAGGTTCTTGAATAATTAAAATTGACATCAACGCTAGAGCCTAAAACCCTGGAAAAGAAGTTTTGTACACTGTTGGATAGAATACCATTGATAACACCAGATATGGTTGTGTTAAATAATTCAGTGTTTAGGTCACTGGCAACCACAGCAGCCTGAGGGGCGAAACTTTTAAACACGATAAGATAAGTGGCTTGTTTACTAACCTCCAGAGGATCTCTGTTGATGGTTTTTAATTTACTGTCAATTGTAGTATTGTTTTTAACAGCACTATTCTGTGGTATCACAATTTGAAAAGTGGGATTGGGTTTACTTAGTGTTCCTGAAAGATTACAACGAACTTCCACATCACTGATCTCTCTTAATACATCTGAACTCACACCAGAAATTGTTGAACTGCTTGGGTCTGTGAACAAAGTACTCATCCTCACTTTTTCTGCCATGTAAATTGCATCGATGTTGATTTCAGCATTAAAAGGATCACCATTCCAGCTGATGTAGCTGCTGCCATCACCTTGAAGTTTGAAGGGTTTTTTAAAAATATCCTGGAAGTTGAAATTGTAGCTACCACTTGAGATATTGAATCTTCCAATCATGCTAAGGGTTTCTTTGGTCCCGGTATGGATTTTCAAGTTTCCATTTCCCTGACCCGACAATACATCACCAGTCACTTCATCCAATACCACATTTAATTTTAACAATGGGGTAGCGGAAAGATCAAGATCAATGATCAAGTTGCTGGAAGATTCATTTACTTTTTGTTCTATTTCTTTTCCATAGGTTTTCCAAACAATGTAATCAACCTCTGCAGTTTGCTTGCTGCTTGTTGTGGTCAATATGTTAATGGTAGAACTATCGACTGGTGCTCCGCTTACAGCCATCCTCATTTCATCTTCAGGCCCTGTTATGTTAAAATTAAAGCGAGCCACAGTATTTCCATAGAAGAGGTCGTTGTTACTCCTGTCTGTATCCAAAACAAGCATCTTTCTTGAACTTGCATTGATATTGTATTCGAAGTCGTTGAAGAAATGATGATTCAATGAACCTTTCAAAATTGCAAGGTTTCCAAATTTGTCGCGCAACTGAATATTGCCAAAATCAATATTGTCTGGTGTGAATTTGATAATTGGATCTTGCAAGGTATATGCGCATTGGGTATAATCTACAACCACTTTAGCTTTAGTCACCTTCACAGTACCAATTAAATCTGGCTCATCGAGGTTACCGGTAATTTGAAGTTTTCCGTTTCCAATTCCTTCAATCTTGCTGAACACAATACCCAGGTAGGGTTCAAGTATTGAAAGACTAACATTTTTAATATCAATGTCTGTATTGATTTGTTGATTGCTGCTATCTTTTAAATTTAATTTTCCTCTTACGTCTAATCCATAGTTTGGATTGTCTGATTCAAAAAAGAAACTGGCTCGTTTTTCTGTATTGTCCCAAAAGCCTGTAAGAGATGTCAAACCAATCGAATCATTTTCAAATCTGGTCTTTTCTGTTTGGGCATTTAGATAAAGCTTTAGGTCATTGAAGGGGTCTTGTATAGTTAGATCACCTGAAGTAAGTCCCTGTATTTTAGGTTCTTTCAAAACAAAGGGTAACAGCTCACCTAAATTGACTTTATTCATGGTGAGGATGATGGTTTGTGGGCTATTCGCTTCGTAAGGAAGTGTAATCAAACTGATGGATTGATCTCCATTGTTTAACCTGAAATTACTTGCTTCAAATCTCTGCTTGCTGATCAGTACTTCACCATCTTTTTCTATGTTCCAGGTTTTGTCGTTAAAAACAAGAGAAGATGGGTTGAAATGTATTTTGATGCCCTCTTCTACATTCTCGATATAGCCTTGTAGTCGCGCACCATAATCAGATTGCTCTGAAAAAGTATTGATATTGAGGAAAGAGATGTTTTTTGCTGACCGAATTTCAATTTCATTTTTTGGAAAAGAGAGACTGTCGTTAAAAACAACTGAACTTGTTTTGGATGTGATCAGTAAACTATCGGCATCGCCATTGGCGTGAAATTCAAAATCGTATGTAGAAAAATTATTGTAAGTCAATTTAGGAATAGAAGCATTTAGGACAAATATTTTTTCTTTTGTATTGATCTTGCCATCGATTTTACTGTAGCTCATTCCACCAATTCCGTTGTCTAAAATTTTTGTAAAAGCAGTAGAGTTTTTTAACTCAAGTTTGAAATTCAAATCAAAATCTTGTTTAGGTGCTGCTACTTTCTGGAAGTACATTGGATAATAAGAGCTAAAATACTGATTCAGTGTAGCAGGTAATTCTTCAAAAGTAAACTGACCTTCAACGCTGGCATCAATATCTTTTCCAGTTAAGGCAAGTGATCTGAATTGTGGAGTAGTGGAGGCTCTAAATGTTAGGCTGTCGAATTTGTAAGCTTGGTTGTTTCGGTAAACAGTAAGGTTTGAAAATTTTGCAGTTCCATTCAAGTTATCAGGATCATCTCCCAATAAATCAATTTCTGTTCTTCCTCTGAATTGCAGTGGTAGCGAGGTGAAATTGGTCTTTTGGAGGTCAGATGCAATGATGTCTATATTGGCATTGGTGCTTGGGATACTATCCCTGAAATCAATTGATGCATCCAGCTCTGCCATTAAATTTTCATCATTAATTTCCAGGCTGCTTTGTAGCTGATCATTGGCATAGACTCCTTTTAGGTAAAGGCTTGAATAGGTATAGCCATTGAAACGCAGACTTGATAGTAAAGAATTGAAACTCACTTCTGCGGCTGTTGATTTTACAATGTAATTGCCGCTTAATTCTTCAAGTTGCTCAATCTTTAAAAAGCGGCCAAGATTGAAGTTGGATAGTGTGCCGGCAGATGATACAGTCATAGTTTTACTGCCAGGGTTCTTTATACCAATATCTGTAGTTATACTTCCTATTGAAGTGTTTAATTTTCCTTTTGTCGATATCAGTTTTTCTGTAATGCTTACATTTCCCTGGTAGTTGAATTTTCCTAATGGTTGCAGATCAATTGGAATGTCTTTTTTTAAGAAGGGGAGTGCTTTATAAAGATCTGAAATAGATGAAACTACCAATGCATTATCCAGTTTGTACATTGCAACATCAGTATCTGGTAATCCTGTTATGTGCAGGTCTCCTCTAACGAAAGTATTTTCGCCATAATCGAGTTCAATGTTATCTGCAAATAAATTTGCAACCGGACCCTCAACTTTTCCATCCAATACCAATTTTATTTTTTCACCTTTGAGTTGTGGGGCAAAAAACGCAAGGTCCCTAAAGTCCAACACACTCTCTCTTATGTCTCCTTCCAAATTTACTTTGGTCACAAATTCTGCCATGTCGTCTGTGAAATTTTTATATTTCATCGCAAACGAGTGACTGATCCTGCTATATGGTGTTTTGATGTCCAGGTTCTTGAATGCCATTTCTGTGGGATCCATTTTCATCAACGCAGTTAACGATACCACTTCAAATCCGCTTCTTTCTTTTGTGCTCAGCATGATCTCTGCAGAGAGGGTATCGTCCACCAAACTAAAATCCTTAAGAGAACCATTTATATTTTGAAAGTCAATGTGCTCGCCATCAAAATAGGGAAGTGGTGCAGCATTCGATTCCAGGTCGCTTTTAAATTCACCATTTTTTAGTGTGATGCTCTTGGCAGTAATTTTCCATTGTTCCGGATTCCAGTAAAGAACGCCATCGATTCTTGGTTCTGATATTGGTATCAACGAATCTGGTCTTAATCCATCATATTGGTTTAATTTAAAAAAGGGCTCTTCAATCAATACTTTATTGAGTGCAATTTTGTTGTTCTTGATGTCGATTTGGTTTGCACTGAGTGAAAAATGTTTCAGTGAAATCAACTGGTCTTCACCTCTCCATTTATCAGTCGTATGGTAGCGAATATTGTCTAACTCAATTTCCTTGAGATCGAGGGCAATGTTGCTGGGCTGACTAGCTGTTTGTTTGTCAGAGGTTAGCGCGTCTACTATAAAATTGTAGTTCCAGGTACTATCTGTTCTCTTGGTGTTTATAAATGCATTGGATAGACCAAAATATTGGATGGTTATTTTGTCCTTTATAAAAAACCAATCGGTTATTTTCAATTTTAAGCTACCAGCATATAATAAAGTGTCTTTGGATTGGTCTCTTACCAAAAATTCATTGAAATAAAATCTATTGAATAGAGAGAAATCGACTGATTTAATTTTGATTTCTGTTTTTAATACCTTGCCTGCTTCTTTAATGGCATATTGCACAAGTCTGTTTTGAACAGTTGGTATTCTGATCAATAGCCAAAGCAACAGGATGAGTCCCGCCAACGACGCAATCACATAACCCAATATTTTGACTCCCTTCTTCAGATGTTGAATTTGATGTAAAGTTACCAAGAATACGATCAATATGCTGAAGCATGGTCGTCACCACGCTTATCTGCAACTGCTTCGATTTGTAATAGCTTTTTGCCTTTCCAATTGAGTTGGATGACTTCAGTCCTGCCAATGACACCTCGGTTTGTCACTTTGTAACCCATATTTTCCATCGCAGTCTTAATACCTTCTGGAAAATCTTTTTCTACCATGAGCTGGTCGGGTAACCATTGGTGGTGGAATTTAGGGTTGTTGACTGCATCCAAAGGGGATTGTCCAAATTCAAGAATATTGACCAAAGTCTGAAATACCGAAGTAGGTATTGTTGTACCACCGGGTGTACCCACCACCAAATAAGGTTGCTTGTTTTTCAAAACGACTGTCGGAGTCATGGAACTCAACATCCTTTTGCCTGCCTGGATGGCATTGGCCTCTTTACCAACTGCACCATACATATTGGCTACTCCTGGTTTTACACTAAAATCATCCATTTCGTTGTTCAACAAAAAGCCTGCACCGCCTACAACGGTTTTTGAACCATAGCCCCCGTTTAAGGTGGTAGTAACACTGACAACATTTCCGTATTGGTCGGCGACCGACAAATGCGTGGTCTCTTCGCTTTCAGGATTTACTTTTCCTGGAGAGACAGATTCACTTGGAGTTGCTTTACCTGGAACGAAATCTTTCATGCGTTCCTTGAGGTAAGCAGCACTGGATAAAGTCTTGACTGGCACTTTCACAAAATCCTGATCACCCATGAATTCTGCTCTATCTGCGTAAGCCCTTCTTTCCACTTCTGTCATCAGTTGCACAGCTTCTTTGGAATGAAATCCCATTTGCGCTATGTTTCTGTCTGCAATCATCTTCATCATCTGCTCCATCAAGAGTCCGCCACTACTTGGCATCGGCATGCCAATTACGGTATATCCTTTGTAGTCGAAAACCATAGCATCGCGTACGACAGCCTTGTAATTTTTTAAGTCATCCAGAGTAATCATTCCTCCACCTCGTTGCATTTCCTCAACAACCAATCTGGCAGTCTCACCTTCATAAAATCCCTTCATGCCTTCATCACGCGCGCGCGATAATGTGGCAGCCAATTCTGTTTGTATCAAAGTATCACCTGCTTTCCAGTTTTCATGCTTGACAAATGCGGTGGGTTTGGTATTGTATTTTTCAAAAGCTGCTTTGTTTCCATTCAACGAAGAAGCTTCGGCAGCGGTGATGGAAAAACCTTTTGCTGCAAGATCAATTGCAGGCTGTATCAATTCTTTGAATGGAAGCTTGGCATAGGGAAGGGAAGCAAATAGTCCTGCTATGGTTCCAGGTACACCACTTGCTAAATGGCCGAACTGACTCAAATTCATTTGTGGATTTCCGTCTTTGTCTAAATACATGTTTCTTGAAGCCTTTCCTGGTGCTTTTTCTCGGTAGTCGATGGCAATGGATTTTCCTTTTTCGGTATGCGCAACTAAAAAGCCACCTCCACCAAGATTACCTGCGCCTGGATAAACAACTGCCAGTGCCAATTGTGTGGCAATGGAAGCATCAAAAGCATTTCCTCCTTTTTTTAATATTTCGATCCCAACGGCACTTGCAATTGGATGTGCAGAAGATACCGCACCTTGTTTGCCTACAGCTCTTTTTTCAATGGAATATTGGTAAGGATTGACCTGTGCTTCTAAATGAAGTACAAACAAAAATGTAAGAATGGTTAATAATGAAAACTGTCCTATAGAGTAGATATACTTTTTCATGGACTAAAGATAAACATGATTTTAAAAGAAACTTTTGTCACTTGTGGTTAATCGACCTCATTTCTTTACTTTTAAATGATTATTAACGGCAATTTTTTATGAAAAAGATCAATTTATTTGCTTCAAGCCTGCTTATTTTCTTTTTTATACAATTGAGTACATACAATTCATTTGCTCAAAAGCAACATCAAATGAACAGTGGTGAAATATTGCACCACATGAAAAAGCTAAATGTTTTGGGGTCAGTTCTCTATGTGGCTGCCCATCCAGATGATGAAAATACGAGGCTGATTGCATATATGGCAAAAGAACGTCAATACCAGACTGCCTACTTGGCCATGACCAGAGGAGATGGTGGACAAAATTTGATTGGCAATGAGCAGGGTATAGAGTTGGGTTTGATCAGAACGCAGGAATTGCTTGCCGCAAGAAGGATAGATGGCGGTCAACAGTTTTTTACACGCGCATTTGATTTTGGTTATTCAAAAAGAACAGATGAGGCATTGGCTATATGGGACAAAGAAAAGGTGTTGGCGGATGCAGTTTGGGTAATCAGAAATTTTAAACCAGATGTTATCATCACAAGGTTTCCAGAGGATAGTCGAGCTGGTCATGGCCACCATTCTGGTTCTGCAGTCATTGCCAGAGAAGCTTTTGTTGCTGCTGCAGATCCAGGTCGTTTCCCTGAACAATTTAAATATGGTGTTGGTCCTTGGCAGGCAAAAAGAATATTATGGAACACATTTAGTTTTGGCACTACCAACACGACTGCCGAAAACCAAATGAAAATAGAAGTGGGACAATACATCCCATTGCTTGGAAAAAGTATTGGTGAAATTGCAGCTGAAAGTAGAAGCCAACACAGAAGCCAAGGCTTTGGCTCAGCATCCACAAGAGGTACATCCACAGAATATTTTATACCTATACTTGGCGACAAAGCCGAGAAAGATCCAATGGATGGCATTGACCAGTCTTGGAACCGTGTAAAGGGTGGGGATGTAATTTCAAAGCAAGTCGATGCATTGATCGCGTCCTTTGATCCACAGCATCCTGAAAATGCCATTACAAAATTGATTGCTATCAAAAAAGATTTGAACAACATAGACGATTCCTATTGGAAAAAAATCAAAAGCAAAGAAGTCGATCAGCTGATAGTAATGTGCAGCGGACTACACATCGAAGCATTAGCGAATAAAAAACAAATCAAACAGGGGGATACCTTACAAATCTCACTTACCATCAACAACCGCTCTGGTGCGGATGTGAAAATGCAGGAAGCAAGTTTGAATGGTATTGTTGCGCAAGAGCAAACGCAATTGAAGAAAAACAGCAACTGGGTTCAGATTTTTTCTTTGCCTATTTCTGCATCCGAAAAACCTACACAACCTTATTGGTTGGTAAATGAAATGAATACGGGATTTTTCAATGTGAATGATCAAACATTGATTGGTGATGCAGAAAACAAGCCGACCTTCCAAGTACATGTTAAACTGAATGTTCAAGGAGAAAACCTTGAAGTGTTGCAGCCAGTGCAATACAGATTTGTCAATCCTGCAATAGGAGAGTTCTTCCATCCTGTATATGTTGTTCCAGGTAAAGAAGATAAGAATACGGTTATGCATGAAATTGAATACGAGCATATTCCTTCTTTGCTTTATTATGCCGACAATAAACAAATAGTCTTGCCAACAAACCTAAAAACCACTGGTAAGAAGATTGGGTATTTGGTTGGTGCTGGAGACAAAGTGCCTTCTGCATTAGAGATGATGGGTTTTGAAGTGGTGGAGTTGGGCAAAAATGATATCTATGCTGAAAAGCTAAAGCAATTTGATGCGATAGTAGTCGGTGTAAGAGCCTATAATGTAAACGAGTGGCTGAATGAGAAGCATGCAATCTTGATGGCTTATGTGAACGAAGGCGGTAATATGGTGGTTCAATACAATACCAATAGTTTTGCTGGTCCGCTTGCTAAAATGAAAATCGGACCAAAGCCTTTTGCTATTTCAAGAGGAAGGATAACAGAAGAAGACGCTGCGGTTAAGTTCGTCGACCCGAATCATCCGCTGTTGAATTTTCCGAATAAGATTACCCAGGATGATTTTAACGGATGGATACAAGAGCGTGGTATTTATTTTGCAGATGGATTTTCCAATGATTACAAAGCGGTTCTTTCGATGCACGACCAAGGCGAAGAAGATTTATTGGGTAGTCTGATTGTCCGCAACGAAGGGAAGGGAAGGTTTATTTATACGGGACTTTCCTTTTTCAGGGAATTACCTGCAGGTGTTCCTGGCGCATACCGTTTGTTTGCCAATCTAGTTTCAAATCCAAATAGAAAATTGAATGAGTCAAGATAAACCAAGAAGGTCACCTGCATTTGCTGCAATTGTTGGTATTGCAATCGGACTTTTGATTGCGTTGATTAGAAAAAAATTAGCATTGGGTTTATTAATCGGAATAATAGTAGCTGCAATTATTTACAAAAGGGATAAAAGATGAGTGTAATTGACTGGTTGGTATTGGTATTGACTTTATTTCTTGTTGTGATTTATGGTGTATACAAGGGGAAGTCGACTAAAGATATTGATGGGTATTATCGCAGCAACAAACAGTTGCCATGGTTCATGGTCTTGCTGAGCGTGATGGGTACTCAGGCCAGTGCAGTTACTTTTTTATCAGGACCAGGGCAAGCTTATACAGATGGGATGCGTTTTCTGCAATACTATTTTGGATTGCCATTTGCAATGATTGTTCTCTGCATTACGTTTGTGCCTATTTTTCATAAACTGAATATTTACACTGCTTATGAGTTTTTGGAAAAGAGATTTGATAGGAAAACCAGGACCTTCATTGCGATTTTGTTTTTGTTTTCTCGTGCATTAGCTACAGGTATCAGCATTTATGGTCCTGCGATAATTCTTTCTTCAGTAATGGGCTGGAATATTTATGTCACCAATGTAATCATGGGCGGCATAGTAATTCTATACAGCATCAGTGGTGGTGCAAGGGCAGTCGCTTATACTCAACAATTACAACTAGGGATCATTTTCGCTGGACTAATACTTGCTGCAATATTGGTTGTCAACATGATGCCAGATGGAGTTGGATTAGTAGAGGCGGTTTCTTTAGGAGAGGAAATGGGAAAGATGAATGTAATCACCACAGGTATTACAGAAAAGGGATTCGACTGGAATGACAGGTTCAATGTTTTCAGTGGAGTTATTGGTGGGTTTTTTCTTGCGCTATCTTATTTCGGGACAGACCAAAGTCAGGTTGGTCGTTATCTTACTGGTAGTTCAATCAAAGAGAGCCGCATTGGATTAATTATGAATGGCATTGTAAAAATTCCAATGCAATACTTTATTCTTTTAATAGGTGTATTGGTTTTTGTGTTCTACATGTTCAATACCTCGCCAATATTTTTCAATCAAATGGCAGTCGATAAACTTAAAGCAACTGCATATAAATCAGAAGTTGAAAAAATTGAATCTGATCATGCTCAACTTTCAGAAAGAAAAAAAGTATTGTTGTTGCAATGGCAAAATGGAGATAAACAGCAGATTAAACTTGAATTAAAGAAGATAAGCGACCAGGAGCAGTCCAATCGAAAAAAGATGACAGCATTGGTTAAGTCTTCTGGAATTGCAATTGAACAATCTGATACCAATTATATTTTTATTCGATTTGTAACAGACCATCTTCCAAAAGGACTTGTAGGTTTGTTGATAGCTGTGATTTTTCTAGCTGCTTGGGGAAGTATATCAGCAACACTAAATTCACTTTCATCTTCAACACTCATTGATTTTCATAAAATTCACATCAATAAAAATCCCAGCGCAACTGAAGAGTTCAGTCTATCGCGACTATACACTTTATTTTGGGGAATGTTTTGCATCGTCTTCGCGCAATTCGCAACTAACCTCGGCAGTTTGATTGAGGCAGTCAACATACTTGGCTCTTGGTTTTATGGTGTGATGTTGGGTGTATTTCTTGTTGCATTTTATTTGAAAAGGGTAGGTGGGAATGCGGTCTTCATTGCAGCAATTGCAGGGGAGATCTTGGTATTGCTGATGTATGGCTTTACCAATATTGGATGGCTTTGGCTGAATGCAATAGGTGCTTTGGCGGTACCTTTGTTTTCATTGGTGTTGCAGCCATTCTTTAAAAAAACAGAGATAATTAGGATATAACTAATGTTTACAGTCGGACTAAACAATTTATCAAACAGGGAACAATGGTTGGAGGCAACGTTGAAGTTGCTTCCTGCGGGACTAACCATTCTTGATGCAGGTGCCGGAGAATGTCCCTATAAAAAATGGTGCAGTCATCTCAATTATATTTCACAAGATTTTGGTCAGTACGAAGGGACAGGTGAAGATGGTTTACAGACAGGCAGTTGGGACAATACCAAGCTCGATATTGTCTCCGATATTATTGCAATTCCACTTGGTGATGCATCGGTGGATATAATCATGTGTACAGAAGTATTTGAGCATATTCCCAATCCTTTGGATGCATTAAAAGAATTTCAACGCCTGTTGAAGCCGGGAGGGTATTTGATTTTGACCTCTCCATTTGTAAGTTTCACGCATTTTGCGCCATATCATTTTTCTTCTGGCTTTAGTCGCTTTTACTACCAGCAACATTTACCCAATTTTGGTTTTGAAATCAACCAAATGGAATTAAGTGGAAACTTCTTTGATTTTGTGGCACAAGAAAACCGAAGGATCAAATGGGTAGCAGATAAATACCTCGGTAAGAAAATAAACCTACTCGAAAAAATCATCATCCACCTCAACCTCTGGGTATTACAGAAATATGCCAAACAGGATAAAAGTTCACAAGACTTGGTTTGTTATGGAATACATGTGTTGGCACGAAAAAAGGCATAACAATGTCATCGAAAAGAATTGATGTACTTTTATGCCATGCAATCAACTTCTTTTTCCATTGCGGATGCACTTTCTAATTTACAGATCAAGGAATTAAATACGATGCAAAAGGCTTCCTTAGAAGCCAATACATCAAATGACTCCGTGGTATTGTTGGCAGATACTGGCTCTGGAAAGACCCTGGCTTTTTTGCTTCCTGTCGCGCAATTGTTGAACAAGACTAAGCCTGTGTGTCAGGCATTAATTGTAGTATCTTCTCGTGAGCTTGCTTTACAAATTGAGCAGGTGTTCAAGAAAATGGGGACTGGCTTCAAGATTACCTGTTGCTATGGTGGACACTTGAGGGAGACGGAAGAAAACAACTTGAAGCAGGCGCCAGCATTGATAGTTGGAACCCCGGGCAGACTTGCCGATCATATCAGAAGAGGAAATATCGTTACGACCCATATCGAGACTTTGGTGTTAGATGAATTTGATAAATCACTGGAACAGGGATTTGAAGCAGAAATGTCTTTCATTATTCAATCGCTGCCTGCACTAAAGAAACGTATCCTGACTTCCGCTACGGAGGCAGTCGAGATACCAGAATTTGTCGGACTGAAAAATAAAGTTGAAATTAATTTCCTGACAGGAGAGAAGTCAGAAGCCTTGGCCGTTCAAATGGTTAAAAGTGCTGACGCCGACAAATTAAAAACACTGTTCAAACTAATTTGCACACTGGGTAATCGATCTACTATTGTTTTTTGTAACCAAAGGGAATTTGTAGAGGAAGTCAGCCAATTTCTCAAAGACAAAGGAATTATAAATGTGTTTTACCATGGTGCGATGGAACAGCAAGAGCGCGACATTGCTTTGTGTAAATTCAGAAATGGCACATCCAATCTTTTGGTGACTACTGATCTTGCAGCACGTGGTCTGGACATTCCGAACATCCGATATATTGTCCATTTTCAGTTGCCAACTTCTCAGGAATCTTTTATCCACCGCAACGGACGTACTGCAAGGATGGAGGCAAGCGGGACAGCCATTTTGTTACTTGCTCCACACGAAACAATTCCAGCCTATATCCAACCGGAGCCAACAGAAATTGAATTGTTAGAAAATGCGCCATTGCCATCAAAGCCAGATTGGACGACTTTCTACGTGAGTGCAGGTAAGAAG
>Ga0315906_10000717_pt1 | contig 51438 bp, 54 predicted proteins | sample LakEriMetagenome_4_FD_203526 | JGI IMG/M metagenome (GOLD analysis project Ga0315906, IMG submission 203526) | Freshwater fungal communities from buoy surface, Lake Erie, Ohio, United States - Buoy 2 MA122 | ecosystem: Environmental > Aquatic > Freshwater > Lake > Lake biofilm | place: USA...
ATCTGCAGCGGTTCTGGGAGGACCCCGCCGTTGCTCTGTTCGCAGACATGGGCACTGGCAAGAGCTTCATGCTCATCAACAATGCTGCCATGCTCTACGACAGGGGCAAGATCAACTCCATGCTGGTCGTTGCTCCGAAGGGCGTCTATCGTAACTGGTACACCGGGCAAATACCAGAACACATGCCTGAGCATATACCCTACACCATCGCATGCTGGTCCCCGTCACCGCGCAGGGCCGAGCGCGAGGAGATGGACAGGATGCTCAACGCAGTGGACACGCTGCGCATCTTGGTCATGAACATCGAGGCGTTCAGCACGGACAAGGGGGTGATGTACGCTCGCACCTTCTTGCGGGTGACCCGGTCTTACATGGCCATCGACGAGAGCACCACCATCAAGACGCCCAAGGCCAAGCGCACAGCCAACATCGTCAAGGTAGGCAAGGATGCCAGCTACCGGCGCATCGCTACGGGCTCGCCAGTGACCAAGAGCCCGCTGGACCTGTTCAGCCAGTGCTCCTTCCTGTCCAACAACTTCCTCGGCTACGACAGCTTCTACGCCTTCCAGGCCCGCTACGCTGTGCTGGTCGAGCGCAAGATGGCCACGCACACGTTCAAGCAGATCGTGGGCTATCGCCACCTCGATGAGCTACAGGGCAAGCTCAACGACTTCAGTTTCCGGGTCACCAAGGAAGAGTGCCTAGACCTGCCAGAGAAGGTGTTCACGCGCCGCGACATTGAGTTGACCACTGAGCAGCGCAAGGCGTATGACCAGATGAAGCTGATGGCGCTCACGCTTATCGATGGCAACCTGATGTCCACCAACAATGCGCTCACGCAGATCATGCGCCTGCATCAGATCGTCTGCGGCCATGTGAAGTTCGACGATGGCAGGCAAGAAGACCTGCCCAACAACCGCGTCAAGGAGCTACTGTCCACCGTCGAGGAGTGCAACGGCAAGATCATCATCTGGGCCAACTACCGGCGAGACATCGAGAACATCAAGAACGCCCTGGCAGAAGAGTACGGCATGACCACCGTGGCCACCTACTACGGGGACACTGAGGCGGAGGACCGGCAGCGCATCGTCGAGCAGTTCCAAGACCCAAACAGCCCACTGCGTTTTTTCGTTGGAAACCCCCGCACAGGGGGATATGGTTTGACCCTGACTGCCGCACACACCGTGATCTACTACAGCAACAATTTCGACCTTGAGGTCCGCCTGCAAAGTGAGGACCGAGCACACCGCATCGGCCAGACTAACAAGGTGACCTACATCGATTTCATCTGCCCGGGCACGGTGGACGAGCACATCGTCAAGGCTCTGCGCAACAAGATCAACATCGCCTCGCAGGTGCTGGGCGAAGAACTCAAGGAGTGGATTAAATGATGCTGGTGCCGTTTCGCAGCAAGTACGTCTACAAGCGATTGGAGCGTTTGGACAGGTCCTCGGGCCGTGTTTATCGGGCCGACATGGATGACATCCCCATGCCGTCAGTGACCACCATCCTTGATGCGACGAAGGACAAGAGTCACCTCAAGGACTGGGAAGACCGCGTGGGCAAAGACGAAGCAGAGCGCATCCGCAACGATTCGGCCACCGTGGGCACGCACATGCACAACGTCATAGAGCGGCTGCTGCTCAATCGCCCTCTGGAGGTGCCCCGCACATGGCTGCATGTCAAGGGCTACCGCATGGGCCATCAACTTATCGAGCACTTCTTCCCGCATGTCGATGAGGTCTGGGGCGCGGAGGTATCGCTGTACGTCCCCAACACCTACGCAGGTACTTCAGATTGCGTTGGCATCTACAAGAAGAAGCCCAGCATCATGGACTTCAAGCAGACCAACAAGCCCAAGCGGCGCGAGTGGATCGAGGACTACTTCCTGCAACTGGCGGCGTATGCCGTGGCCCATGACAAGGTGCATGGGACCAGCATTGATCAGGGGGTGATCATGATGATGAGCCAGGGTGGCGAGCCGCAGGAGTTCGTCACCGCTGGCCGGGAGTTCGACGGCTACAAGGATCAGTGGTGGCGCCGCGTGGAGCAGTACCAAAAAAGAGGCCAGGAGCAAGAAGCTCCTGGCCAAAGTGCCATCGGTGGAGGTGGAGAAGCCTCCTGAGGAAGACGAGATGGCAACTGCAACCGTTACTTTTTGCCTTTTGCGGCACGCATGTTGTCGATCAGGTTAGGGTACGGACGCCCCGCCTTCTTGGCCGCTGCTTTTGCAGCGGCTTTTTTACCTGAACTCAACTTCTCCGGAGGCCCAAGGTCCTTGGGCCGTGCTTTATCCCACACTGGTTTTTTCATCATAATTACCTCAGCTTTCGAAGTTTGTAGAGGGTGCTCAGGAAGGTCTCAACTGCCCCGTCAATAAGATTTTGAATCGGGGTGTCTTTCTTGTCCACTGCGTCATAGCGCAGCTTCTCGATGTCGTCCATCAGGCTCTCAAGAGCCTTGGCCGGGTCCTCTTCATCAATCATCGGCAGATAGGGGATTTCGATGATGGTGTCGTGTCGCCCCTGATACGCCTCAGTGATCGCATCGGCCTGATCAATGATGGATGTGTAGAACTCGCCCAAAGCGGAGTGCTTGGAAAAGCTGCCTGCGCCTGTGACACGCAAGTGGGCCCGGTGAGCGTACTCCCGGGCCAGGAACATCGTGCCGATCAATCGTCCGACCATCTCCATGATTTACTCCGTTATTGCTGTGGTCCTTGGATCGCGGCCTGTCGTTGCTGAAGCAAGCCACTGATCGGATCGTTGGGGAACATGGCGGGATACATCAGGGGCACCTGACTTGACCCGCCTCCTTGCGGCGCCGGAGGCCGTGTGGGCAAGCGAGGGTTGAAGCTCACGCCCCTTGTGGGCGGTGCAGGAGGCAGATTACGCAGCATCGAGGAGGCTGTTTCACGGGGAACAATAGGCAACCCCTCCATCCCTGCGACAGGAGCCTCTTGGCCCTGCTGTGCCGTCTCGGTGGCCTTTTGCTGGATGCCCCGGCGTGCGGCCTCTGTCACGGCAGAAGGGCCGAGGGCCATGCCTTTGGAAACACCGATCTCCTGCAGGTTTTTGAGGGCACGCTCGCCCTCCTTGGCAGTGCCAATGTGGGTGATGCTCTTGGCAAACTCTTCGCTCTCCAGGGCCTTGGTGAACAGGCGCTTGTACAACTCGTTTTCCAAGCTGCCGGTCATCCGGACCATCAGGGCCAAGGCGCCCGTCTCGGGAGAGATGCGGCCCACCATCGCTTCACGCAGCGTGGTCGTGCCGAACTGGATGCCGAAGCCGAAGACGCGCTTGAGCGATTGATCGAGCGACTCAAAGGCAGGGATCTGGCCCGTAACGCTTGCAAAAGCATTGACCCTGCGCTGCAGGTCAGCCAAGGTCTTAAGGTCTTGAAGGTGGGTGGTCCCATCGAACAGGACTTTGAGCGACTTCTCATTGCCGTCAAGGAACGACTTCAGGGCTCCGCCGCCCTGTGCCCCTTCTGTAGCTATGTCATACACGGACCGGCGCAGAGAAGACAGCATCTCTGGGTCCTTGCCGACAACGTCCACCAACTTGCGCATGACCGCCGGATCGCGCAGCGCATCCGACAAGATCATGCGGGCATCGGCCTCCGGGCGGATAGCTTTGCCCAGCAGGCGATCAAGCTCGTTGTCCTGGGCAGCGACCACGCGCTTGTCAATCTCGCCCAGGCGCTTGACGTAGTCGTCGGCCAGCGCGACTTCGTCGTTGAGCTTGACCCTGATGGTCTCTGGCAGCGCTTCAACGATGTTTCGGTTCTTGTCCAAGACACTACGAATCTTCTTCGGATCAACAACCCCGCTGTCGTTGACCACGCCCTTGGTTCGCAGCCAATCAACAGTGCCGTTGAGCAGCAGCTTCTGGGACTGTGGATCGTTGCCCAAGATCACGGAAACATCGCGCAGGTTCTCCGCCGTCTTGAAGGCGTTTCGCATCAGGTCTTCGTTGGGCAGCAGGTACTCCATGCCCCCCTTCTTAGTCTGCGTCATGAGCAGCGGCAGACTCCGGTCATACACCTGCTTGTAGTCATCGATCATGACCTTCAGCGCTTCGTACTCGCCCTTAAGCCGTGGCGTGTTGGTAAGAATAAGGTTTTCAACATCCCTGAACACGGCATTGCCCGTGTCCAGAATGCGCTGCGCATCGGTCTGGCGCACACGGCCATTTTTCATGGCCGCGTTATAGGATGTCAGGGCATCATTGCGGAACCGTTGGGCGGCGGTCAGGTAGTCCAGTGCCTCCGGTATGTTGATGTCAATCTTGGTGTTGGCCTCTGCAATCCGGGCAGCGTCCTCACGGATCTGCTGTGGATTGATCACGATCTTGCGACCAGGGATCAGCGCCGGGATAGAGATGTTTCCCTGTGCATCGGGGGAAGGCGCAAGTTCCGCGAGCCCCGGAGCGCGGCGCCCGCCCTTGGGCTTATCACCACGAACAAGAGCATGCACCGAAGAGCGCAGCGCTTTGAGGATCGCAGGGTCCTTAAACGCCTCGCCCATGGTAGAAATCTGGCTGTCAATTGCATCGTCAGTCAGGCTTTGGAGTGATGTGCGCTCAAGCCGCTCACGCTGACGAATCTGGCCCTGCACAAAGTTGTCGATCAACCGCACAGGCTCGGGCATGGCCATTCGCATCGACGGGCGCTCTGGGCTGTACTTGGAGATCAGCGACAGCGCTGCTCCCTCCATGTCCCGAGACTCAAACAAGGACTTGCCCTGTTCCCGAGTGGGCAGCGCAGTTCCGTCAGGGGCAGTGGCCTGCTTCAGGCCGATGCGAGACAGGACGTTCTGCCGCATCTTGTTGTCCATCTCCATGCTACTTTTGATCACACCGCGAAGCTCATCATTGAGCATGTCGATGTTCTGTGGTCCGAGGCGCTCGGACACCGCAAGAATCTCCGCCTCCGTCATGTCCTTCTTCTGGCGCAGCAGGTTCTCAAAGAACGCTTGACGATCAGCCTGGGCCGCTTGGAAGGCATCCATTACAGGCTGACGGGCCTGCGGAGCAAGATTGCTGAACAGGCTACTGAGGGCGGTCTGGTTCTGATTGATGCGCTCTTTGACCGACTCCAGATCCTTGGGCCCAAGCTGCTGCAAGAGCTTGAGCTTTTCCTGCACCAGGGGCGTGTACATCGTCTTCTCAGCAGCATCAAACACGAAACCTGCCTGCGCGAAACGAGGGTCGGCCAAGGCCACTTCGAGGGCCTTCAACGCCTCTTGTGCTTCCTTGCTCTCGGCAATCGGACCAAACACCTGAGACAGCTTGCGCTCGGCGTTTTTGATCAGCATGTTAGGGACTACCTTGACCACAGGCAGCTTCCAGAAGCCTGGGGCCGAGGACAGCACATCCTTTTCTACGTCACCCAAATCGGGAGCGCCAAGCTGGCCCTTCACAAACCGTGCGCCCTGGACCGTGGGGCTCATGTTGGCCAGCTTGCTGGCCGCTGAGAAGCCGCCAGACAGGGCCAGGGGAACGCCCACAAACGCGGCTGTCGGCAGCAGTTCCTTGAGCCAGACCTTCGATGGCTGGTCATCGGACACATTCTCTTCAACGGCCTGACGCAGCCCCTCCCAACCAGCACCAAAGGCCACATCCATGGCCAGGGCGCTCTTTGGGCTCCTTGCGATCATGTCCATCGCATCCTTGGTCACCCCCCGCATCACCGTTGTAGCAGGGGTGGCAGCAGCGATTGCAGGACGCAAGGCAGCAGAGGCCCCCAGGATGCCGGTGAAGGGCAGGCCACCAGCAACGCCCCCTGCAATCGCACGGGCGTAGCGCTCACCAGAGTTCTTGGGCGCTACCTCACCGCGATTGAAGAACTTGGCGAACTGAAAGACCTGATCCTCATTGAGGCCCAGGCCTTTGCCAATGATCCGCTGAGCAGCATCGGGCAAGGAGAACAGGGCCGAGTTGAAGCCCCAAGAGGCGTTGTTGATCAGCCCTTTGACTTTGTCCGCACCCTCTGTGACTTGCTCAGGGGCCCCTGCCTTGAGAGGATTAACGGCAGTCGGGGCGCCCTCGGCGCGGCCAACAACCTCTCCGGTTGTCAGATCAACCAACTGCCCCTGAGTGTTGAGGATCGTTGCCATTACTGAGTCAGCCCTCTGAGTTGAGTCGGATTGAATGCCTGGATGGTGTTGTTGGGCATACGCACATAGACCGTGGCCCGTGGGTCTTGGATCTTGCCAATCGTACTGCCAAGGAAGTTGAACATCCGCTTTTGCTGCTCAGGGTTGGTAGGAATGATGAACGGGTCGGACTGTGTGCCGGTGCTGGGCGTGTTCATCACGTAGTCGTTCTTCTCGTAGCCAAGCTGCGTCAAGACCTGCTGGCGAGCGTTTCGCAGCATGGCCTCCTGAGAGTTCAACTGTTTAGCGACGACTTCTTTATCGGAGAAAAACTTAGTGGGGTCACTGATTCCTTTGGCAGTCTCACGAACCCACTCCTGCTCTTGCACAGCGACTCGGCCTCCATCGTTCGCGGAGGCAATGGCTTTACTCAGCTGCCCCATGCCGCTGCTGATCCGCATAGCGGCATCGGCAAGATCAAGATTTGGTCTGACCACTGCGGTTGGGCTGATAGGCACCAAAAGGTTGTTGACCTTGTCTTGGAACCATGCGCCCGGACCGTATGCCTGGGAATACAAGCCTTTGAGACTGTCAAGCATAGACAGGCTGTTGTCCAGCGAGCGAAGCGTAGTGGTCAGCTTAATGCGCTGATCCTTGTCCTCTTCAATCGTAGTGGGGGCTTGGCCACGGTTGACGACAAAGGGGTTATCCGTGTCACGCAGGGTATAACGGCTTTGGACTGCGGACTGCACAGTTGGGTTGTTTGGATCGATTGACGTACCGACAAAGCTGCCACTCTTTGTTTTTGTACGAATCAGCCCTGCCCCGCCATCCTCTTGGATGTCCCCGGTTTTCCTGATCTGCTCCTTGAGCAGGTCGTAATCGCCCCTGAGCATGACTTCCTTGAGCCGCTGGGCATACTTGTCTTGCTCTTGGACATCGGTGATTGCTTGGCCAAGCGCTGCCGTATCGATCTTGAGTTGACGATCCTTAGCCTGGGCCATAAGAGCCATAAAGCCCTGCGGGATGCCCTGCGCGGCCTGAGCCAACAGCGATAGAGGAGTGGTGCCTGACTTGGCGGGTGCAGCGGCATACTTGAAGCCAGCATCGGCCAGCATCAGCATGGCGTTGGTGTACATCTCCTCCTTGCCATCGCCCAAAAGTTCTCTGTACAGCGGTGCGTACTCCTCCCTTGCCTGCTTGATCCGCTCAATGCGAGACACAGGAGTACCTGTGGTGCCCGCCCCCACATTTGGCTTGGCCAACTGGGTCTGGATAAAGGCCGTGTTGTCTTGCGCAGCGCCCGGGCCACCCTCGGGCGCCGCTGTGACCGGCGGTGCCCCGGCTGCTGTGCCCGTTGAAGCGGCCCCTGTATCGACAGTGGTTCCAGCGCCCTCCGCAGGGGCAGCCTGAGCGGCCATTACCTGAATGGCCTGCTTGAGTTGATCGTTCGTCGCACTGCCCAAAGAAGGCATCGGGACGCTGCGATCCGTGACCTTGTAGTACATGTCCTCGTACTGCTTCAGCAGGGCCTGACGCTCGGGGTCAACGGCAGGTGCCGTGGCGGTTTGGTACAGCCCAGAGGCGGCAAGAACGCCTGCTCCGGTAGCAACCGCAGGTGCCACAAGCGATTCTGCCCGTTGGGCCATGCCCGTCAACCGAGGGCCTGCCATTTTGGACAAGTGCTGGGTCAGGGTTGGGTACTTGAGCAGTTGTTCCGCCGTGAAACGCCCGCCTTCGCCACGGACGTTTTCGAAGATGGGCCGGAATGTCTGCGGAAACCCTTGCGACATCAGGCGACCCGCCGCCGCGTTTGCCTGAGTCGCCATCGGGCCAATCCTGTTTCCGGCGATCTGCGCCATCCGGGTGAACGGAGTGACAAACGCCCCGCCAAAAGCCTTGAGCGGGGGCAGCCCATCTGGGGTGGGCGGAGCTTGTTCAGCCCCGCCCTCAGGGAAAGGGGGAGCACCCGCCATGCCCGGGGGCATGGCCATTTCAGGGCCTGGAGGCATCCCGGGGCCTGGAGGCATGCCGCCGGGTCCTTGAGCCATGGGCGGCGGTGCCATCTCCTGTGCCTGTGGCAGCCCGCCAATGCCGCCTTGCTGAGAGAACTGAGTCTGAAGCATGGCCAACACCTCAGGGGGCGTTTCCATGGCTGCTTCTTCACCAACCATCTGAGCCAGTTCCATGTACCGCGCATCAACGGAGCGCATGTCGCCCCGCATCGTGTTCATCAGGATTTCAGGATTCTGCGGATTCCTGGCCATCTGCGGCATCTCTTCGGAGGGATCAGGAGCCTCGTCCATCTCGTCTTCAAACCCGGAGAGGATGCCCGTGTTGCGGGCATCCTTGGACAGGGGCATCGCGAACATGGCGCGTTTGAGGATTTCTTCCTTCATGGCGTTTCCTTAGAAGAGCTTGCTCGCGGCGTTCGCGGCGGCGGCAGTACCCAAAATGCCGGTGCCCAAGCCTGCGATTTGTTGAAATGCACTGGGGGCAGGAGTCTGCTGCTGGGTGACCGCCATCTGCGTAGATGGCGCCCCCTTGTAGATGTCCGACACAAAAGCAAGCTTCTGATATGGCTGCATGACTTCCTGCATTTTGGATGCCCGCAGCGCATCGAGTTCTGCCTGACCCTGCTTCTGCTCTTGAGCACCGATGGCAGACAGGGCAGAGACATCTTGTTGGCCCATGCTCTGAGCGGCTTGGCCAAGCTGGGCTTGTTGTATGCCTGCATTTGCCGCCTGCGTCCCAAGCGCTCCGAGGCCCGCTGCCATGTTTTGGCCCACGCCGAACTGCTGAGCGGCCAGATTGCCAATACCCTGGCCCAGTTGCTGTTGCAATTGAGACTGCTGGCCAAGGATATTGGCCTGCTGCCCTGCAATGTTCGCCGTCTGCCCTGCAAGACCGGCCTGCTGGCCCGCCAAACTGCCATAGAGGTTCGCGGCTCCCTGACCAAGCTGGGCCTGCTGCATCTCCTGGCTGGCCAACTGTTGAGCGATGTTTCCACCATACTGAGCAGCCTGAAAAGCCTGAGCAGCACGTTGGCCTTCCAAACCACCCAGTTGCCCACCCGCCTGACCAAGTTGGCTGGCGCCTTGTAGGCCAAGCTGGCCCTGCTGACCAGCAGCGCTCAACGTGCCAATACCGGCCTGCCGCAAAGCTTCCGCGCCCTGCAGCCCAAGCTGAGCGCCTTGAATGCCGTACTGAGCCGCCGTCTGCTGATTGGCCAATGCAGTCTGCATCGCCTGTTGAGCATTCATGCCCCTTGCCTGCATCTCAGCAGCTTGGTTATTCACATTGGCCTGCTGCTCTGCCGACAGGTTTTGAGCGCCGACCGTGAGACCTGCCTGTTGATTTGCCTGTTGGGCCGCGAGCCGCGCTTGCTGCTCGGTGTTGAACTGCTGCTGAGCCTGCTGGAATGCAGACTGCAGCCCAGTAGCTTGGATGTCACCAAGCTGACGAGCAAGGTTGCGAGAGCGCTCTGCCTGAAGAATGCCCTGGCGGCTGCCACCAAAGGCGCCGGAACGAGCCGCCTGAGCCTGCTCCACCTGCTGCTGCACATCAGATATCCGGCGTGCTTCCCGCTGCTGGGCCTCTACCACGCTTTGCATGTACGGGGACATGAAAGCATCTGCGGAGCCGGGGGTCGCAAAACTTTGAGTGGTGACCCTCTCGGCTGGGCCCATTTGAGCCGTCCGCATTGTGGCCGCATCCATCTTCGGGACGTTCTCAACGCGAGGTGCCGAACCTAAACTGGAAGCTGCTCTTTGGGCCTGGGCCGCTGCGCCATACAGGGTTCCGATGCCTTGTTGAGAAAGGTTTTCGGCTCCTTGGACCGCTTTCTGACCTGCCGCTGCCCCCGCGCCAATCATCTGCTGCGCGTAGTTGAACTGCGGTGCTGCTGCCTGCGCCTGATTGACGGAGTTCAGCATCATCATCTGCGCAGGGTCAATATTGGCCCGCGAGGCGTTCAATGCCATCTGCTGCGCGTAGTCAAAATCCTGGCCTGCGCCCGACAGATAGCCCATGCCTGCGCCTGCGACATTGGACAAGTTTCCAAGGGCGGCGGCAGGCTGAGCGGCTAAGTTATATGCATTCTGGGCAGCCGTAAATTGCCCCCGGGTATCGGCGCCACGAAGGATGTCGGCAGCTTCTCCCAGCGCGGTTGTTCCTGCCTGGACCGCTTTGGTCCCTCCCTGAAGATAAGGCTGGTATGCGCCAATGCCTTGGCGACCCAGGGCCATGGCATCAAGCTGATCCTTGGTCAGGTCTTGGACCTGATACGCAGGCAAAGTGGGTGTGCCGAGCGCTTGCGCCGATTGCATCAGCGCGAGCTTCATGTCCTCAATAGGCTTCGCCTCGCGTACTATTTGTTCTGTGACTTCTGCCATGGCTTATCCCCGTGAAGCGTTGCGCTCAAGTTGATGCATCAGGGCGTACATTTTTTTCGCTCCTGCTCTGCGGTCCCCTTTGCCTGCCGCACGAACAGCTTTCGCGGTCATGACAAACTCACCATCAGAGAGCATCGCAGGGATGGAATCCGATGTTTCGGTCCCAGGGCCACTGATTTGTCCAGTGCGGCGAGGATACCCCCCTTGTGCCAAAGAAGCAACTCCGCCGTATGCCCTGGAGATGGGGGGCATTAGGTTGGTGTACATATTTGCCGTGTTATATGGCTGGGATATCTGCATGGGAGGAGCAGCCCCAATCGGAGGAAGAGTGTAGTTTGGTGGGGCACTAAAAACACTAGGCACCCGAACATCATCCATTGTCACCGAAGGGGACCAAGGCTTAGACCCGGTAATTCGGCCCTTGTCATCATACTGAACCCCAGGAAGACCTTGAATGTAGTACTTGGAAGGCTCTTGTTCTATTGTTGGGCGGTTCGCGTCTCGGTTTATAAGTTCTCGGGCCGATGCAGAAGGGGCCACTTCCTTCGCCGAAAATCCGCCCATCAGCCCTGCTATACCAAGCCCGGCTGCGGCAAGCGGGCCGTAAGTGGAAACTACCCCCGGCATCGCCGCGCTGTATGCCTTGGCCAAAGGCGAGCCCTGTGGAGCGCTTTGGATTTGCTCCATCGTAGCGTTTGGAAACTGCTTCTGAACCTTGGCCAAAGCGTCTTGCGCCCCTCTTTCTTGAATACCAGAAGGCGAGAGGTATTCGTTATACAGGCCCTTGACTTTGTCAAAGATGCCGGGAGTTGGGGTCGTGGTGCCCCCGGCTGCAGGTGCCCCCGCAGCTGGAGCAGCGCCGGGAGCAGCGCCCGGGGTAGAGGTAGGCATATCCTCGTAAATCTGATCATAAGCAGTCCGGGCTGCCGAAGCGGGACCTGCTCCTGCTCCTGCTCCCTCCCCATACATCATCACGGGGTCCACCGCTGTGGGGACAGGTGCGGCGCCTGGGGTGCTGCCGCTCAACGGCATGGGAATATTCAGGGAGGAAGGAGGCTTGACCTGTGTTCCAAAGCCTTCCTTAAACCCAGTCATGCCGCCTTGTACTGCGCCTGCAATCAAGCCGCTTTTGACGGCATCGCCAAGCTTCTGGCCGGTCAACAAACCTACGCCCGCGCCCGTTAAGCCTGCGTTGATGGCCGCTTGGCCAGCGGCGTTGGTCACGCCAAGCGCGGCGCCTGCATTGCCGATATAGTTTGAGACAGGGCCGCCAGGGGCGCCCAAGTAAGCGGTGGCGGCGCTGCGCAGCACATCCTTCATGTTGCCTCCGCCAACCGCCGTCACAATGCCGGAGGACAGGGCCGAAACGCCTGCGGTACCTATCGACGCGCCAAGTCCAAGACCTTGAATACCAAAGGCCCCTGGGCCAAGAAACGTGGCCAATGCGACAGTTGCCAAAATTTTTCCGACGGGAGACTTGACAACCTTTTTGACAACGTTGACAACGCTTTTGACAACGTTGACAACTCTTTTGACAGTGTTCTTGAAGGCCTTAGCAACTTTCTTCAGAAAAAACTCGGGCAGCCCCGTGGCGGGGTTGATCGTGCCCGAGCCGCCGCGCCGCTTAAGCAGGGCAGCTTCGCTAGGGGTGATGTGGGCCAGCATGCTGTCACCGTTGCGGCCTTTGGAAGCAACCATGCGAGCAGCTTCGGCAATGCCTCCTTTTGCCATGCCCATCGGAGGTTGCGGCATTTGCGCGGTCATTTCGCGCTCATTGCCTGCCTGCCGTTGACGGTGGGCGGTGAAAAACACCATGGCAAGAGCGGACAGAAGTTCTGGATCGTACTCCTCAGGGAGCATGCCCTCTTCCAGTTCCCCCTGAGCGACAAGATCCGAAACCAGTTTGCTGTACTCTTCCGGGTGCTCAATCAGGTACTGAAGCAACTCCAAAAAACTGTCAAGTTCTTCGTCGCTCAATTGATCCAGCATCGGGGTGATCTGGGCAATCGCCCCTTGCACATCACCGGCAACTTCTGGAGAAACTTCTTGCATGGCCCCCTGGATGGCATCGTAGGCATCGTCCATCGACATCTGCGGGGCGGGAGCGGGGGCCTCTGCGCCAGCTTGGGGCAGGGACATGATGCCTTGGTCTTCAGTGGCCATGAGAGGTCCTCTTTTGGGCTAGAAATTGTTGAAATCGTACCATGTGAGCGGTATTTTTGGGGGTTTATTGCGTCAGGTCATAAAAGGAAATGGACCCAACGCCATCGCCAGTTGTAGCGCCGGAGATCGTGCGTACACCCAAGGTGTAGATGTCGCTGACATCAGTCAAAGACACGCCAAGCTGTTGGTCCCAGTTAAAGCCGGTTGGAGCCGTTGTGTCCGCTTGACCTCCCCCGCCTGAACTGGCAATGTATCCAGTCTGAACAATCGTACCTGCTGTGGCAATTGCAGTGGCTGCGACATCAAACTCCACGTTGTTGTCAGAAGGAACCGTTGCTGCCCAAGTCGCGCCCGTGAGGACCGGGTTTTTGATCAACGCAATCTCGTAGTTTTGCAAAGTTGTCGGCTGGAACTGCACTCGGTTGGGAAGCACAACGGCGCCCAGTGCCGTCGATGCCAGCCTAATAGATACAACCGGAAGGAAGTTGGCTGCGGTATTTATGGTGCCAAGCACCGTTGTGCGTCTGGCAACGTGCTCAATGGACGTAGCCTCAAAGCCCCCCTCGGACACTACCGACGAGCAAATCTGCGTGAGCGTGGCGGCAACTGCTGCTGTCGTTGTGGTGATCTCATAGCGCATAGGCAAGATGGCCGTGGTCATGTACACCGTGGTGCCGTAGACGTTGGCGGTGTTGAATGTGTGGCAAACAACGTACTGGCCGTTGATGATGAAGCCGCAACGGACTGAGCCAACACCAAGCCATTCAAAGTCCATCCACAGAATCTGTGGGTGCGTCAGGTCAAGCGTCAGCCCGGAAGCGCCAGTGCCGTCCAGTTTGTCGCCGTTCCAGTCCGCTTGATTGGCAAACCGCGCATCGGTTGGAGTGCCAGAAGTGTTTGAACGCATGACAAAGGCATTCACACCACCGGTTCGACGGAAGAACACCCCGTTCTGCGTATTGAAATACCCAACACTCTGATTAAGATTGGCAGATGTGCTGTTGTCCATCTGAAAGGTTGCCAACACCAACAGGCCCTTGCCCGGCTGATACAGCATATTGCGAAAAGACTGCCGAACCACAGAGCCAACACCGCCGCCAGTGACGGCCATACTGACGCTGGACTGATTGGTGTTAAACGTTGAAGTGCCCGTACCAGACGTAGATGTGCTGAACTGATTGTCTGCGGCGTAACGGCTTTGGCTGTCGAACAAGGAGTAAGGCTGGCTCACCCGTTGGCGGCCAAACGCATCCAAGTATGTTGACGGCAACGAGACGGTGCCTGTTACTGGCAGGGTGGAGTTATTTGCCATAAGTCGCGCCATGAAGTTGTCCAGCCTGTTGAAATACAGGCGAAGGACGTTGCTATACTGATCCTGAAAGCGCCTGTCCCATTCATCTGGCGCAAGCGGAAGATTGGGGGCGGCGACCTTCTCAATCTCGTAGTTGGTCGTGACGACGAAGGTCATTTATCGTCTCCCGTCTTGGCGGATGTCAATACGCGGAGCGCCAAGCTGCCACGCGGTGTTGATCTGGTTAGATCCAACCCTAAAGATCAACTGTCGGCCACGGCATCGAGTGTAAATCTGCCCCGTAAACTCTTCAGTGATCACGTAGTTGTTGCCCTTCTCCACCGCCTGAGAAGCAGTGTCCGTGACCCCTGACCCGGAGTTGACCAGCCCGTACAGCGTCATGGTCAACTGTGGCGGAACACCGGTGGGGGAATTTGAGGAATTTTGGAACGTCAAATCAGGCAGGACACGCCAGATAAAGCCAAAGTTGTGGCCGTCCCCAATGTCAAACTCCGACGAGGAGATGTAGGCGTTGATTGCCGCCGTGGTCCCCGTTTCGTTGTCGTTGATGCCAAATTCGTGATTGACGATGTTGTAGTTCGGGGTCGCAGCCAACGGGTACTGACGCAGGCCAGAATCAAGCCACGCCGTACGGGACAAGGTGCCGTAGTACCACGCCTGCTCTAAGTAGTTGTACACCACGTACTTATCGGGAGATGCTGTGGCGTTGTTCGCGGAGCAGTAGAACCACCAGACCTCGTTAAACCCTTCGTTGGTGCCGCAATAGACCTGCTGGATTTGCTGGTAGTTGAAGTCACTGAACACGTACCTGCGCAGGTCGCAGTTAAGAGTCTGCACCCGACCATCATACGAGTAGAACTTGTCTATGCCCATCCAGTAAATAACACCAGATGCCAGCGCCGCCGCATTTGGGCTTGCAATAGAAATGTTGTCGGCCAAAGGTTGCGAGCCCCAAACAAAAGGAGGCCCCAGGTACTGCAGAGAATACACGGAAGAGTCGGTGATCACCACAATCTCCTGCCGGGTCTGAACAGCAGTAATGATCTCCGATCCATGCGACAGCCTGACATCACCGGCCTGATTTACTTCGTTGGGCGTCCAGTTGTACGGATCATCCTGGGCGGACCAACGAATCAGCATTGGATCAAACGCGGCGTTGTTGTACCCGTTGCAGCCCATTGCAAAGATAAACCGAGAGGTGTCAGAGATGACGATGACGTTCTGCTCCGTTGGAACGTCCACAATCAAGGACACATAGGCATTGACAGAAGCTGACCCGGTGGTGTTGATTGTGTTGCCGTTGGCATCGGTCAGGTTAAAAGTCAGTCCTTCGACATTGAAGGCAAAGTAGGTCGTGTTGGCGGTAATGCCCGTGGGCAGTGAGCCACCAGCAGTGAAGTTAAATTGGAGGGCCGCTCCTTCTGTGTACAGCACCGTGGAGGTCACGACTGCGGGCGAAGCAGCAGTGATGCTGACGGTGCCGCCAAGCGTGTTCAGCGCTTTTCCGCGAGTCGAAATGCCGGTGGTGGCGTCCCAATAGTAGATGCCCCCGCCCCGAGGGCCAAAGATCAAATCTTCTCCGTAGTTGGATTGCGACCAAAGGCGCAAGCTCAAAGTGCCTATGCCCGCGCCCCATGTACCAGTTCCCCAGCCACCTGCCCCCCAGCCCACATACGGAACCTCAATCGCCGCCCCTGTGTTTATCTGATAGGCCGCAACCACTGTCGTTCCTCCCGTAGCCCCAACGGCTACAACGGAGGGCACAACTATGGTGTACGAGTTAGAGTTAATTACAGAAGCAACCTGAAACTCCCCATTTAACACACTTGCATACGTGCCTGTGACGCCGCTGAAGGTTACAAAATCGTTGAGCGTAGCGGCATGAGAAGTGTCATTCACAGTAACAGTTGTTGTGCCGTTGCCAGTAAAAGGATTGGCTCCTAAAGTCTCGGTAGATCGGATTGGGGTGATGTCAAAATAAGCGCCCCCATCTTCAATGTAGAACTTGAGATTTGTTCCTACGCCTAAAAGGTTTTGGCCTACTAATGTTACCCAATTCCAGAGAGAGCGGCACACGCCTTGATAGGTATATGCTGATATGCGTTGCCACCCCCCGATGCTCTCTGGATTGCCCTGGCGAAAACGGACTTTCTCGCACTCGTACCACCCTCCTTCGGTTGTGTATCGAGTGTTTTCGCGGTTGACCCCGGGCTTGAAAGTAATTTTCTGAAGTGGCATGGTCGTCCTACGATAGAAACAGGGCGCGTTCGTCCTTGCGGCGGCGCTCTAACCCCGGCAACACTTTACCGCCGCCCTTGTTCCAAAGCAAGAAGGCATCCGCCGCAGCTTCCCACTCCCCGCGATTGGCCTTGATGCGGATACTGCTGCGCTGGAGGTTGCCTAGCCCGAAATTAAAGGAAATGCTGACCAGAGCGTCAAAGCGGCCTTGACGGCCAGCACTGCCGGGAACAAGTCGAAGAACGCCCCGTTCAAAAGACGCGACATCATCTTCGAATAGTTTGTCAATTTCCTGCTTTGTCCAGACACGGTTGTCCTCCAACTTGAGCGGCATCTCCTTGCGGATCATCGGGATGTCGGCCTTGGTCTTGCCATCTGGCCGCATCATAGGGAGCCTGATCTGCTCTTGGTACAGCACATGGCCGTAGCCAATGGTCCAAATGTGCGCTGGGCACAAGTACGGGCGAGTCCTGTACCCCTCGTACTTGTGCATCAAGTCAGCGCCGACCTTGCTCAGCTTCACTTTTTGCTCCACTGCCGCGAGCCAAACCAAAAGCCGATGATTCCGCCCAGCATGGCCATTTCGTCGCTGGAGAAGATCAGGTCGGAGTACTTAACGACATCGTCGATGTTGGTGATTAGGGTGGGGTGGTTCCACAGGTAGACCGCCATGAAGGCGTTGATAAGCACCAACTCCAGCACAAAAATGTACGTCACAGTGGGGCGCACCGTACCAACGTAGCTGGCGACCCACTTGTGGGCCTTCTCCAGAACCTGCTCATCGTGCTTGAGAGCCGCCTCGGTCATCTGCGCCTCGGTCTGCATCATGACCTGATCGGTGCGGATTTCCTCGATTTTCTGCTGCGCGGCGTAGCCCTGAGCGGCCAAGGCCAACTCACGTTCGTTCTGCATCCGGGCCAGCGCAAGTTCATGTTGCTGGTCCGCTTTGTTCTGGAAGTACTCCAGCAGCTTAGGAAGGCCGCTAATCAGCAGGCCACCAAGAGTTGAAATCAGTGAAAGCATTACCCACCCCTTTTAGTTAACATTGCGCTGGCAATCTCCAGCATGAATTTGGTTTGCTCTAGGTTTGCTGGCTGCGTTGCCCAGCCAACCGTAACCTGCCCTACAAAGCGGTGTGAGTCTGGCGGGACGCTCACCCGGCAAGTGTACGTCACACCCTTCTCAAGATACCACAGCCCGACCTCTGACTGTGCGTAACGGTACTCGCCGCATGGAATCTCGTTGGTCATCAGCTTGACCACATCGGCGTTGTTCGACGAGTTATGCGTGAACAGACCAACATCTATGTCCTCAATCGTCTTGTCTCGCCCGTCTTTGGTGTAGGCTCTGTAGAGCGTCCGGGAGTTGAACAGCGGGTTTACCTTGAAGACCGCCACCACCGTTGCGCCGGTCTGTTTGAACAGCATCGTCGCCGCATCGTCGGCCCGCTCTGTTCGTATCTCCGGCAGCTTCTGCGACTCTTTGTACGCCTCGCGGATGAACTCTTGACTCTCGTACAAGGCGTAACCAGCAAACGCAAACACCGCCATCAGGATCACCGCGAACAGCTTGAAAGGGCTGTCCACGTACCCCAAAATCTTGTCGAGGGTGGTGTTGGCGTTGAGCTTCTCAGTCATATTTGATGCTGCCCCAACGCAATTATGAAGTAAACGGTCAGGCCAAGGACCGACACCGACGCAAGGACGGCAATCGTGATCAAGATAATGTCGTCGATCTCGGACTGCCTGCGCTTTGCTTCTGCCTTGCGCTTGCCTTCAGCGCGGGCTGCGTCAGCTTCCATTTGCTTGGCACGAGCAGTGATTCGGACCCACACATCCATTTTATTGCTCTGGAAAAAGAGCATCTTGACCTGCTCTTCAAACTCACGGGCCTGCTCCAGAGCAAGCTCAAGCTCCAATGCCTTGCCAAGCGCCGACCCTTTAAACCCACCCGTCTTGGCCTTCTCGACAACCTCAATGGCCTGCGCCTTGGCATCAAAATACTGGCCCAGCACCGGTCCCAAAGACTGCACATCCTGCACAGTCTTGACTGCCTTTTTAACAAGGTTGACCGCCGACGAAACAGCGGCAAGGGCGGTGATAGGGTCAATCATGATTAAAAAAACAAGAAGAATGCGGGTTGTGGAGGCCCAGAAAAAATCCATCCAGTGTTATTGCCGCCATCAGTGCTATTTGCACCAGCATACCAAGTTGCTCCTCCAGTTGCAGTTGACCTAGAGATGCTAATGTAATTTACAGAAACTGTTCCACTTGATTTGGAAAGAGTAAATGAAACACTTCCAGAACTTGATGTAATGGTAAGAACTCTTCCTGCTTCACCAGAAGCCGTGAAGTCATTAAGTGTTGTTGTTGTGTTTGCCTGAAATCTTATACTTGTTGATCCAGTTGATTTATAGCTATTTGTAATATTATTAAATGTGTTTGACCCACTAATTTGTAATTCACCGGCTCCAGCTTGATCTAGTGTGCAATTATATATTGATCCACCCCCAACAAATTCTAAACCTTGACCAGAAATACCGCTGGCTTTAATAGTTCCTATGCCAGTCCCTGCGGTTGTTGTAAATCCTGTCGGAGCATCATTGTTAAATCCGTTGCCAGTTCCAATAATATTAGTTAGTGAAAGTGTTCCGCCATTAAAAGTAATATTTTTAGTCCCTGTTGATGTTTTAAAATGGCCACCAATTCCAGATAGCTCTAATGTATTGCCATTTAAATTTAATGTTCCATTAATAAAATTTACAGTTGGACCCCAAATACTATTATTAGCAGAAAAAATAACATTATCCTGAAGCGTCAAAGTTCCGGATATTGCATTAATTGTTACTCTGTGTGGAAATGCTCTACCTGCCCCTGTAACAGTTTGAGTTCCACCAATTTTTCCAAAAGTTAAAGTGGCTATGGTGCTCCCGGTTAAGAATGAGCCCGTTCCATTAATCCAATCACCAACTACTAATGTGTCAATACCACCTGTAGCAAACGTCATAGTTGCACTTGGACTAAAAGTTCTGGCACTTAGGTTTATGGTGCCAATAATAAATCTTGAGTTAAAAGTTACTGTTGCTCCAGTATTTAATCCAGTTGATTCAAAAATTGCTGTATCTTGAGCCAACGGAAAGTTATTAACACTTGGAGTCCCGCCACTGGTAGTAGCCCAAGCCGTAGCACTCCAATTTCCACCCGATGCTAAATTCCAATAAACAGTCCTTGATGCTGTAAATGTAATACCACTGTTGCCAGTTGCATTTCCAATTCTTGTACCTGTCCAAGATGCAGCACCAGCGCCCGTAATTAAACGAAAATCAATATCAGATAAAGATACAGCAGCACAAGTCAATGTTTTTGCATTTGCATCTGATGATGTAAATAGTGTTCTGCAAGTGGCGTTTGTCCCCGCTGGCATGGTTAAAGTACCATTTACAGTTTGGTTGTTATCAAAAATAACAATTGCCTGCCCAGACGAAGATTGATTAGTAAATGTCAGGTTATTAAATGTGTTTGCACCGCGTATATTTGAACTATTAACCGCTGAAAGAGCTGATGTAAAAGATACATTATAAAATGTAGCTCCTCCGCCAGCAATCCCGCCAGTAAAAGTTGGCTGAGTATTGGTAATATTTATTTGTGACGTTCCAGCATTTAATGTTCCAGAGGTGCGGCTAAAAGACTCTGATCCACTTATTGTTATGGTTGATCCATTTAAATTTATAGTTGCTGAACTACCGGCAAGAGTTACTGTGCCCGCTGTAACTGAATAATTACTTACAGAAGTATCAAATGTTCCATTCGTTACAATTAAATTTCTTGTTGACGTATTTAATGCATCTCCAAGAGTTACTGTAATACCAGAACCATTAACAGTAAGCGCACTAAATGTTTTACTTGCTGTTGTAATTGTTGCAGTGCCTGTAACAGTTACGATTCCTGTGTGAGTATAAGTTTGTCCAGATACAAGGGTAATACCGCCAGCAACAGTAATGTCGGCTGTTCCAGTAATTGTTCCGGTAAAACCAGTGCAGTTTATAGATTTAGCACCAGTGTTACCTGTAGCTATCGTAACTGTGCCAGTTCCAGAACTGCCATCAAAGAAAACATCATCTGTTGAAGTTGGAACGCTTTGACCACCAGCACCGCCAGATGTGTCTGACCATTTAGTGCCAGCAGTTCCATCCCAACTGGCAGTTCCACCTACCCAATAACGGTTTGCCATGATTAAGCCTGTGTTGTTACAGCAACTACATCCCAAAAAACATCAGTGGCGTTGTAAATACAACCAACATAGGTTGTTTTTGTTGCAACAGTTGTTGTTGGTAGTGTTGTTCCAATTGCTCGGTACGCGCCTGATGTTGTAGTCCAAGTCAATGCTCTTGCCGTGCCATTATCTTCAAGTCTAAGTATTAGCTTTTGACCATCCGTAGGTGTCCCTGACGGTGCAGCAACTGAGGCGGGAACTGCCAGTGCTGTTACGTTGTACTGATCAGCCGTGTCCCCGGTGGGAGTAATTGTGGAAGCGCTGGTAATTGAGACTACACGGGATGTAATCCGTTTGTTGGTGAGCGTCTGTGTGTCTATCGTACCAACCACCGTACCAGACGGAGCCGTAACCGTTGTGACCGCAGAAGTTCCATTACCAAGCAGAAGTCCAGTTAGCGTGGTAGCTCCTGTGCCGCCGTTGGCTACAGGCAGGGTTCCTGTCAGTTTGGACGCATCAGTCGTGGCGATCAAAGCAAAGTCCGACCCCTTCCAGGCCACCAATGCCGCCTGCCCTGCAGCCACCGTTACCCCCGTAGTGGGGCCTGCGCCTACAAGCTTGACAGGCTGATTCGTCGAGGTAGAGTTGATCACCACGTACGTCTTGCTGGTCGTAGGAGCCGTGATGGTCAGCATGCTCGCCGGGTTGCCCGTGCAATTGATGACGGCATACTGCGAGGAGCCGGTTGTTCCAGCAGCGCCAACCTGAGCAATGTTGCTGCCTGCGGCGGAGCCAGTGGTCTTGGACAATGTGACAGCGGTCTGGCTGCCGCTGATGACCTGGGCTCCTGCGACCGCAATGTCAAGGTAGTCCGTCAGGCCCTGATTTACGTCATCGCCCCAGGTGCCCGATTGCGTGCCAGTGACTGGCTCGGCCAAACTTAGAAGTGATGTGTAGTTGATGGTCATCTGCTACCCCTATGCGTTTTGAATATTTTGCCAGTTCGGACCCTGGCTGTCATCTATGCCAGTCCAGCCGGGTGACTGCGGATTCGAAATTGTTGTCCAGCCCGGAGTCTGTGCGCTGCTTATGGCCTGCCAGTTAGGTGCTTGGCTATCAATGATGTTTACCCAATCAGAATTTTGACTATCGTCAATCAGGTTCCACAGAAAAGCCCCGATAAGGGAGTCCAGCACTACGGCAGTCTCAATGACCGGCGCGTTATAGATGCTACCAGCCGGGTTGAAATTGTCCAGTGCCGTGGCAGTGGCTACCGTGATGGCATTGAAGACTGACGGAGCAACTATAGCTTGATCAGAGATTGTGGCTGTTTCTGCCATCCGGGCAGCAAAATTTGCCAATGCCGACGCTGCGTCAGTAACCGTCGCAGATTCTGTAATATTGGCGTAAGGGATGAACGCAGCACTGTTGGTTTGAGTCCCGGTGGCTGTTTCTGTAATGCTTGTCGGGAACGTTGCTGCTGCCCTGACCAAGTCTTGCAGAACTGCCAACTCTACTACCGGGGCGTTGTAAGTTGATCCGGAAGCATTGACAGAGTCAGTTATGGTGGCAATCTCAAGCAAGATGCCACGGAAGATTGCCTTGGCCGATATAGCGTCTGTGCCTGTTGCCGTCTCAATGACCGCCGCCGCAAGGGCAGTAAAGGCGTTGATCTGATCTGTACCCGTGGCTGATTCAGCAATAGCTGCTGCCGCCACCATAAAGCCTTGAATAATGTCTTGCGCTGTGGCTGTTTCTGCAAGCTGCGCTTGAAATGTGGCTCTTGCGCTGTCAGCATCTGCTGCTGTGGCGGCTTCAATAATGGCGGCAAGGTATGTCTTAGTTGCAATGACCAGATCACTAATTGTGCTGGCTTCAGCAATTGCTGCGTTTAAAGCAGCCAGAGCAGATACTGTGTCAGTACCCGTGGCCGTCTCGGCAATGTTGGACTGTGCCGTCAAACTGGCGGCGTCAGTGTCCGTGCCGGATGCGGTTTCGTTAATAAGTGCAATAGCTGCAAGGATTGCAGATTCAACGTCAGCTCCGGTGGCAGTTTCAGTGATGTTGGCGCTGGGGGTGAACTTGGCCGAGATGGAGTCAGTGCCAGTGCCAGCTTCACTGATGGAGCTAATATATTGCAGACTTCCGCTAACTGTGTCTGTGCCCGTGCCTGTTTCACTAATTGTGCCAACCAGAGTAACTCTGGCAGTGATGGCGTCTGTGCCAGTCCCAGTTTCAGTGATGGTAACGGCGTAGACCGTACCGCCTGCGGCAACAAAGTACCAGCCCAGCGAGCCGCTGTTTGTGGAGTTTGGCCCAGCGTACCACTCGTTGAGCAGGTCATACGCCCGGACGTTACTGATGGTCAGGTAGTCCACGTTGGCTGCTGTACCTGATCCGCTGAAGATCAAAGTACCGGGTGATGCTGCGGATGTACCGCTAACAGTCAATACACGGGTTGCTGCCCCCGTTGCAGTCCACGGGTTGGTCAGAGTCTGAGTTGTGTTTCCAAGAGCAATTGACGTAGCGCCTGTTGCGCTGTAGCTGTTAGTGATGTTCTTAAATGTGTTGTTGCCAGAGATGGTCAGAGTACCTGCACCGCCTTGATCAAGGGTGATGCCTGAGTAAGAGATGCCGCCGCCGGTAAATGTTTTGGAAATTGAATTTGTCAGACTGATAACGCCTGTGCCTGTAATGGTTACATTTGTCCCTGCGTTATTCCACGCAGTACTGCTACAACCAATAGTCCATGTGCCTGAGCCAATTGCCAATATTTTTGTTGATGCGCCAGATGTTGCTATGCCGCAATTTCCGTTATTGGTTACGGCGGTAGTTACGTTGTAGCCATTTGCATCAAAAGTTCCAGAAGTTAATAAATTCGCATTTGATACATTTGAGGTCAGATTGATGGCGTCTTGTAACGTAACCGATCCTGATGGGGTATCAATAGTAACCGGCTGAGAAAATGATTTACCCGCGCTCGTAATGGTTTGAGTTCCACGCCCCGCAAAAGTCATTCGGCCCGTACCCGACAGCGTTGTTCCCGTCCCGTTGATCCAGTTGCCGTAGATTTGAGGTGTGGTCGAGCCTGTTGCCAACGTCATTGTGTTGGTCGTCCGTAGACTCATGTCAATCGTGCCAATGTTGTAGTTGGCGTTGACTGTGGTCGTTGAGCCTGATGCTGGATAGGTAGCAGCGGGGAATATGGCTGTATCTTGAGCAAGCGGGAACTGCGTTGCGTCAAACCCACCACCAGACGTTGCAGACCATGAGCCTGTGCCAGTAGTACCCCAGTTGGCGGAACCCGTGTTGCGGTAATAAACCGTCTTCGCCGCAGGGAAATTAATCCCGCTGTTGCCTTTGGCGTCACCAAAGCGAGTACCAGAAATAGGAGCCGCACCACCAGCAATCGCAATATCCCTGAAGTCGTAATCAGCAGCGCCAGCGGTCAGCGTACCAACCGACAGCGTTCTTTGTGTGCCAACGGGGTTTGATGCCAAGAACGTGCGAAATGCCGCAGCGGTGCCAGCGTTTAGCGTCAGGGTGGTGATTGTTTGGTTGGCGCTGAGTGTGACTGCGTTTATTCCTACCGTAGTCTGTCCGGCAAACGATAGCGTATTGAACGTATTTGCACCAGTAATGGTAATGCCGGTTGCGGCGGCGCTGGTGAAACTGACGTTGTTAAATGTTAAGCCACCAGATGAAATACCGGATGTTGCTCCTGACAAATTTATTTGAGAGGTGCCAGCGGTAAAAGTGAGGTTTGTAGTTGTAGCGTAATTAAATGCCGCACTATTTACAGTAGATAACGTCAACGTTGAACCGTTTAAATTAACAGTTCTTATGTTTGAGTTGCTGCTTGTAAAAGCACCGCCTGACGTGATTGAATAATTTGATGTTGAAGTGCTAAATGAGCCATGCGTAAACGTAAATGACGTTGTGTTTATGGCACTGCCCAGCGTCCAAGTTGAGCCAACTCCAATGATTGTGCAGGCAGAGGCCAGCGTCAACCCATTGGTCGTAAACGTGTAACTGCTGTTCCCGGCCCACTGCATCGCACCCGTGTATGTGCGTGTGATCCCGGTGGCGGCAAAACTCACATTGCCGTGGAAAGCAATACCCACCGTGCCAGCAAAGGTCACGTTACCCGTCAATGGGCCAGCCATTGTGAACGAGGCACAACGGGCCAGCGTTACGCCAGAATCAATCGTGGCTGTGTAGGCTGTGGCGTTTGAAAGCGAATCAAAATTGACTGCATCTAAAGATGTGGGAATGGCTGCACCAGAGCCGCCACCAGAGGATGTTGACCACTTAGTTGTTGATGACCAGTTGCCTGTACCGCCTACCCAGTAAAGAGTTCTTGCGGCGGGAGTTGCTGTGAAGATAACCCGAGTATTGCCAGATACGTTTGTGCTGTTTGCGCCAACGTAAAACTCACCGGGGCTGGTGGTGGCTACAGTGCAATCCCGCACAGACAGATAGTCAATACCGGAGTTGGCTGGGCCAGCGATGGAAATTGTGTATACGGACCCCGCCAAAAATGAATTTACAGTAACCACGTTGCCGACGGTTCCTGTGACAGCCCATTTGCCAATTATTGTAGTTGAATCATCCAGAAAAGTAATAGTGTGTGCTACTGTTTTTGTAGATGCAAATTCACCGAACGTATTATTCCCGGTAATTGTTAAAGTTGATGTTCCAGTTGTGCCGCCAATAGTCAGTTTGTTGTAGTAAATACTGTTGCCTTGAAACGTCCTTGCACTTGTTGATGTGTCGGACAAAACAATTGTAGATGTTCCAGCAATAATTGTTGGCCCATTATTTGCGTTCCAAACCGTACCAACACCTGAAAGCGTCCAAGTACCTGAGCCCATTCTTATGGTGCTTGTAGCTGCATTACTAAATAACCCCGTCGTCACGTTATAAGTGACTGCATCAAATGTCCCACCACCCATACTTAGGGTTCTTGCAGAATTTAATGACAGCGCATCGGCAAGCTGAACCGTACCAGATGGGTGATTGACCGTTACAGGACAGCCAAACTGAACGCCATTACTAGTGATGGTCTGTGTCCCGTTTTTGGCAAACGTAATAGTGCCCGTAGTGCTGGATGACGTAACACCTGTGCCAAACTTCCAATCCCCGTAAACAACCGGGGTATTCGTACTTGTCGTCAGCGTCATTGCGCTGGTACGGTTTGACGCATCAAACGTGCCGATATTCCATGCGGCGTTAATTGTGATCGTGCCTGTCACGCTACCCGTGTTATCAAACACCGCTGTGTCTTGAGCCAGCGGGAAATTGTTGATGTCTGGCGTACCACCTGATCCCGGCGCCCATGCCGTAGCACTCCAGTTTTGTGCGCCAGCAAGGTTCCAGTACACCGTCTTAGCTGCTGGGAACGTGATCCCTGAGTTGCCGCCGCAGTCACCTGCGCGTGTGGGTGATGCGCCTGATGCTGTCCCGGCAAGGGTAATGTCTCGGAAGTCGCAGTCAGTGGCAGAGATGGCGTTGACGGTCAGTGTGCGCGGAGTGCCGATGGAGCTAGAACGCAAGAAGATGCGCCGTATTGCAGACGCGCCAGCACAGGTCAGTGTGCCGTTGATTGTTTGGTCGGCGGAAAAAATAACCTGAACAACGCCCGATGATGATGGAGCAGTTATTGATACATTGTTTGCAGTTAATGAGTTTGAAGACGTAAAGTTTACTGATGAACTTGTGTTTGAAGTAAATGAAATATCGCCAAACGTAAAATTTCCACCATGCGCAAAAGTAGGGTTGGTTCCAGAGCAAACAATTGATGAACTTGCTGCGTTTAAGGTTAAATTTGTAAAAGTGCCCATGTTGACTACTGTTCCAGCAGTCAATGTAACCGTGCTTGAGCCAAGCGTAATTGTTCTGACGTTGGAGTTAGTAGATGCCAAAGTTCCCGCAGTTACCGCAAAACTCGCCGTATTAAACGTCCCGTTTGTCACCGTCAGCGCGTTTGACCCAATGTTCAACGCATCAGCAAGTTGAACTGTGCCGCCGTAGGTGTCTACGGTGATGGGGCCAGAGAATGTCTTGCCTGCGCTGGTGATGGTCTGGGTTGTGCCGCCGGAGAATGTTTGCGTTCCTGCCCCTACAATAGTTACCCCAGAGCCAAGAGTGATATTTCCGTATACTGAATTGGCACCATTCAATCGTAATGACATTGCGCTTGAACGCGTAGACATGTCAAGACTTGAAATGAATGGGATTACACCGCCATACTCTATCTCTGTGATTGCACCAGCGTTAGTAAATGTTGCCGTATCTTGCGGAAGTGGGAAGTTGTCTGTAGATGGTGTTCCGGTAGAAGTAGTAGCCCACCCGTTGGCTGTTGATGTGTTCGTACCTGCCAAGTTCCAATACACCGTCTTGGGGGTACTGAACGTGATACCTCTGCACTCACCCCTGTTACCAATGCGTGTGCCGCTGATGGGGGCGGATGTACCCGTGACGTACAAACCACGGAAGTCGCAGTCGGAAATGCTGACTGTGCCGTTGACTATGAAGTCAACAGAAATCCCATAAGTTGTGCTACGGAACCAGATGCGGTTGTTACCAGCAGTACCTGTTGTTGTCAGGTTGCCTGTAGTCAGAGACGCCGTAAGGGCGATTTGAAGCACCCCAACTGACGCGCTGGGGGTGATCGTCAGCGAGTTGACTTGCTGCGCCGTGTCTACCGTAGCGGTAAACTTGCCACCAGAGTTGGCATCAAAGATTGCAGCATCAGCCGAAGTAGGAACTGATGCGCCCGATGCACCACCAGAGGTCGCAGACCATTTAGTCGTGCTAGACCAGATTCCAGCCCCACCAACCCAGTAGCGATCAGCCATTTTTACTCCTCAGTTGGAGGAGTTTCTTCAGCGGGTGGTGCGTTTACGATAGCCAGCCAATTGTCGAAGCGTTGCTGCTTCATGGCTTGAATCTGGTCGTCGGTCATCCCGTGTTCATCAGGAAGATGGAGGGCGTCCCGAAAGACGCCGTACTGGGAGTCAAACTCAAAGTCAATTTTGAGCATCCCCTACTCCATCAACCTGCAAGTGAAAACGTATAGGATACATTCAATGTATCACCAGACACCACCGAGCGATCACCGGGCGACTGGAAGTCAGCAGCAGAGAACAGGGTGCCGGTGGAACCACCAGCCGTGTTGTTGCTTACCAAAAATGCACCGCCCACAGTTTGAGTGGCGTTGATCGAGAACGAAGCCGGGGAGGCGCTGTTGGTCACAACCGATGGGTTGGCGTTGGTAGCAGCTACAAATGTAGCTGTGGGACGATTACCTGCATAGGGGGTAACTTCTGTCCAACCGGCGTGGGAAGACATCGTGTCGCCAGCGGCAGGGGTGTTAGATGCACCAGCGCCATACAAACCAATGTACCAAGTGGTGATCTGGGTCGTGCTGGTCAGGGCCGTGCCAGCCATGTACTGAAGACCGACGTTGACAACAAGGTTCTGCGACTCATCGGACCACTTGAGCAGGCCGTCCTTGTCATAGCACTCCATACGGAAGCGGCCAGTGGCTTTGGCAACTTCGGTGTTTTTGGTACCAGCAATCAGACCGCCAGAGATGGAATCCGAGGCTTTTGCAATTTCGTTCGACATGAGATGCTCCTTACGTGATGCGGATAAGTGCGGTTTCGGGTTGAAATGGCGGGAACTGAATTGTAAAGTCTTGCGTCAGTGTCACTTGATCAAGGCCAAAATTCAATACCCCAATTGCTTTGTTGCCTTTGCTGGCATTGTAGATAAGTGCCCCCCGGACGGAGAAGCTTGTGGCGTACCAAGTCGGGTTACTAAAGCTTGCATACCCAGTGCCATTCCCCGCAAGCACCAGCGGGTTGATCAAAACCTGCCCCGTTGGGGTATATCCTGGGCTGCTGACCTCATTTGTAGGCGAGTAGACCAAAGTGGCCGGGCCCAAGTTGGCAGAGGAGTTGTACAAGGCAATCTTGATGGAATCGTTGAGCAGGTCGTGAACGCCCAGCAAAACCTCTGCTTTGAAACTGGTGACAAGTCCTGCTGTGATCATCATTGCACCTTGACCTTGACTTGGCCATCCACGTAGGCGTCACCGCGCTGCTTGCCATCGCCCAGGTTCTTCAGCAACATCAGCGCCTCTTTGTACTTGGTGTCGTAGAGGCCCATCATGTCCTGCTCCCCCTTCATGAAGGTGTAGGCCTCAACCAGTGAGCCGTAGAGCAGAACAGAATCGAAGTTGTCGCCCAGCCATGTTGTACCAGTCGGGTTGTTGACGGTATCCGTCATCGACACCGGATAGTAGAAGTAGTGCAGTTCGACCGCATACGCCTGATCCGGGGTGGGCCCAAGGATAAACGACAACTCGTTTGTGATGACCGGGCTTGCGCCCGAACTGGTCGTCGGGCCAAAAATAGCGTAGTACTTAGGCAACCCCGTCGATGTTGGGGACGGGTATACCTGCCGGATGTAGTTGACATCCACGTTTTTAAGGTAGTGGTAGTCGCCAGTGCCGTCAATCACTGCCAACGAGTACGTAGAGAGGTAGTCTCCAGGCGCAGACAAGTACTTGGCGTTTGCCCCAGTTGTCAACGACCCAGTGACGTTCTTTCGCAGGTAGGCCAACTGAACCGTGCTGTAAATGCGCTGCTCAGCCTGCTGGACAAACGTGGCCAGTTCAGTATCCGAGAACTGCTGGTTCTCGGTATACGACTTGATGGCGTTTTTGAGTTCTGTGTAGTTCATGTGATGACCACCGTCACGGGTGACAGCACCCCGCCAGCAACAAGTTGTCTGGCAGGCTGCATTGGCTGCATGCCTATGCTCGCAATTGTTGTGTCAACTGTCAAGCCCACGTACACAGTAACTCCCATTCTAGCCTCTGGGCGAGGCTGATAGAGGGCAATCGGCTCGTTGATTGTGCGCTTGGGCTCCAGTTGCGGGTGCTTCGGCTCGTAGCACTCCCGGCAGACCTTGAAGCCCTTCCAGTCCTTGATCAGGGCGTTCAGCTTGAACCGCTGGCCGCACTGATCACATAACGCTATCGCATACTTGCCTGAGACGTAGCCAGCGGGCATGCATCACCTCGCTTGGTACATCGGCACGGCAAAGTAACCAGAGCGCTCCCTGTCCTCCGCCGCTGCATGCGAAAACTCCTCTTCGTACATCCCCTTGAGCAACTGAACCCTGTCCGGAGCTTTCTTCACAGACAGGTAGTAGGCTGTTCCAGCCACCAAGCACGGCAAAAACCGGAACGAGATGTCGGCGGTGTTTGTGAACGCCCCCGCATCCTGAATGCGCCTGATGGCGTAGTACCGGAAGATGTAGCTCTGCGTGGCATCAGGAGCCGGGTACAAGAACAACTTTGCGGGCGCCGTCCGCTGCACAAAGTACTGAGCCGGGCGCGACTGCGTCGATTTATTGGGGATATGCAGGTACTCCGCATACCCAATCCGATCAACCGTGATGTCCTGCTGCGTGGACAGGCCCGCGTTCGTCCGAATCACGGCGGACAGGGCATCTACCGTGTCATCCGGGAGCGTGTACTCGTACTGTCCGGTGACCAACGACACTTGACGCTGATCGATGGTCCACAGGTTCAACCCCCTGTTGGCCCACTCGGAAAACATCAAGTTGATAGACCGCAGCGCGGTCTTCATGTCGTAGCCATCCCGGACCTCAAGGCCGCAGCGCTCATAGGCTTCGACGATGATATCGTCGAAGTCCAGATTGAAGGTAGCGGTGCCTGAGGTGGCCATGATTTAGTAGATCGTGGCAGTGCGGGCGCGAGCAGCACCAACGCCGCGAACCTTGACGTTGTCGCCCGTCACGGTCTTCTTGACCGGCTGGCTCATGGTCTTGCCCTGAGGGCCTGCCGTGTCAGGGCCGCTGGCGGTAATCGCACCGCCCTTGGCAAAGCCCTTTTTTGCGATGCCCTGGCCGCGCTTGGCCAGACCGCCTTTAGCGTATCCCTTGGTTCCACAGTTTTTCATTTCGCCACCGCCTTTTCTAAATTTAAGCCCCTTGCTGGACTCACTAAAATCTTTTGCGACATCCGATGGGATGCCGACTTTCTTTGCAAACGCAGGGCTGTGTGCCGCAGCATCCATCAGCCTTTTTTGCTTCTTACTTACCGCTGGCATCGCGATGCTCCATGATCAGGCGATCCAGCTTGAGGTCTAACTGTTCCAACCGGGCCATTACCCGATTGATGTCGTTGTGGACTTCCGATTTCGTGACATACTCTTTCGCAATCTCTTCCCGGGTGCGGTTGAGCAAAATTTGAATTCGCTTGACCTCGTCCGTGGATACCTTCACCCAGAGGAGAATCAGGGCGGAGATAAAGGAAAGGACTACGTTCCACAGCGGCAAGTCCATTACAGCATCCTGCCCTTTGTCTTGCCCCTGATGGCAATCCCATCGCCGCGCCTGGAGGCATTGCTCCGGCTGCTCCGGCTGCTCCGGCTCTTGACCTCGCCGCCTTTTTTATAAAAAGGCGAACTAGGATCTACTGAATCAGTTGCTGGGTCAAGCGTTTCGAGATTTCTACCAACATAGTGGTCACCTTTAAGGCCAAGCCCGACCCTTGATCTTGTAAGGTTGCCTCCTGGTCTTGCCGGACGCACAGAGGGGTTTGCCTCTTGAAGAACCCCATCTCCCGCTTTCCAAGGGATACCGGAACTGTCTCGTACACCCTTAACATCATGCATAATATCTGCATGTTCCTCGGGGGTTATAACCGGCTTACCGCGAGAAGCGCGATCCGTTTCTATGACCCGTTGAAGGTCCTCCTGAAGCTCTTCCAAAGCATTCCGTTGTCTCATCGGTGCAGGGGGTGCGGGGGACATTGAACGCACCCGCTCCTCGTTTGCGAGGCTAGATTTTCTTGCCGCGAGAGCACCCATCGTCCCCAGCGCAGCCAACCCTGCAAGCGCACGACCGATTTTTTTCTTAGCCATGATGGGCCCCTCTTAGCAATTCCAAGCCCGAAGGCTCTTGTTGATGCGGCTGTCCGGGTCCTTCTTGGCCTTCTCCCCGGTCAGCTTTTTCTTCATGCCCTCCATGCGGGCGCAAAAAGAGTCTCGCCTGCTGCCGCCCTCGGGTTGAGGGGGCTTGAGGTTCATGCCCTGTTTTTTGGCAGAAGCCCGGCCCTTGGCGTTCAAGCCGCCATTGGGGTTCTTGCCCTCTTTGCGCTGCCATGCTGGAGACTTAGCCATTTCAGTACATCTTGCACTGCTTGTTGCGAGCTTGGCCCACGCCACGCGGAGCCACAGAAGACGAGGGCTTCTGGTAGTCTTTGCGAGGGGTCTGCTTAGGCCCGCCCTTGGACATGTCTTGTTTTTGAGCGCCCGGCTGCATTTCGCCTTGGTACTCCGGAATTGCCATTTTTGCTGCGCGTCCCATGTTGGACTCCTTATCCGTAGAAGAACGTCACCGAGGTCACGTTTGTGAGGGTGATGTAGGGGTCTGCCTCAAACCGGACGCCATCACCTGGAATGATGACGTACATGTTGCCCGTGGCAGAACTAACAGGGGTGTCAAACTTCAGCAGTTCTGTGCCCCCGGAGCCACCATCCTTAAACGAGACGGAGCCCGCAGAAGCGCCCAGTAAGGCATATACCCCTTTGATGCGAGCACGGGGAAGACCAACACCGGATGCGCCGGTGGCGGTGACCGTCTTCGCTTTTACGTCATACTGAAACATAATCAATCTCCTTTAAACCAGGGGCCAAAGCCCCTGTAGATCAATTAGGCCGTACGGGTAAAGACGTATGCAGTGGCACTGGAGAACATGATGGTGAAACGAGCAAGGCCCGTTGCGCCAGCGGCAATCGTCAAGTCGCCAAAGCTGCCGGGGGTGTCTGCCGCAGCGCTGGACAAGATGCCGTTGGTGGCAACAGCGATAGTCACGGTGCTCGCGCCAGCAGTGTTGTCCACATACAAGTCCATCACAGTGCCCCTGGCCGCACCAAGAGCAGCGCCCAACAGCGTGCCTGTGGGCAGCGTGATGGTCGTGGGGGAGGCGGAAGTGGAGGTGATGTAGCCAGTGACGACCTGTGCGGCAGTGGCGACACCTGTTGCATTAATTGCAGCAGTCGTTGGGTGGTTTTGGTCAGTGAAGACCAGATTGGTGGTTGTCAAATCTGTAACGCTAGTGGTTGCGCCAAACGTAGCATCAACAGTAACAGCGCCAGTGGTGGCATTTTTGGTGACGGACTGGAAACCGTTCTGGGAACGAACCGGGCCAGTGAAAGTGGTGTTTGCCATTTGATCCTCACATGCGAGTATTGGGGGCGCCCTGTCTGCATGTTGTCAGGCCGGGACCTGTCAGAAGCGCCGGAAACCCCGGGGTGGTTGCAATATACCCCAAAAGAAAAGGGCCCACAAGGGGCCCTTTTCCTGGTTTCTTAGGCTCCTGGGGAACCGTAGATACCACGCGGGTCAGACCAGCCGAACGAATAACGCTCGCGGGCCTTGTAGCGCACGTTGCCGGTATCGAAGTCGCCTTCGAAGGCAGTGCGAATGGGCGAGCGATTGAACATCTTCAGGCCGTTGGGCGCATCGGTAATCAGGAACCATGCGTTGACATCGGTCAGGAAGTGGTTGATCGCGTAGCCCTCGGGGATCAGCCCCATGGACTTGATCGCGTTGATGTCGTTGTCTGCGGACTGAGTGCGCAGAGTGGACTTCATCAGTCGCTCAGCGGTGAACTGCAGTTCCTTAGGAACGATCATCTTGCGGGCGGTCAGAGCAACCTTCAGGCCACGCTCGTCCGTGAACGCCGCGATGTCGATGATGCCCTGCTCAAGAGAGGTCTCGTTCAGGTCAGCAGCAACAGTGGGGCGGTTGGAGAAGTCAGGGCCCAAGGCGGTCGGGTGCGCGGTCGAGCACAGAGCAACACCGTCACCACCGGCATATTGGCCGCCAGTGAAAGCGTTGTTCAGCACCGAGGCGCCTTTGACCTGCTTGGTGTTGGCCATCGAACGAGCCAGCGCTTTGGTATAGCGAGCCGACAGGCGGTCATAGAGGTTGTCCTCCACGGCCTCTTCAGTCAGCGCGAATGCCATTGCAATGGTTTCGTGCGTGTAGCGAGCGGTAAACGACTCGATGGCGTTGTCATACGCGACACCGGCACCCTCGGTCTTCACCGGGGCGGAGCCGAAGCCGGTCAGCATGACCTCTTCTTCGAATGCACGGTCAGAGGTCTCAATCGAGAAAATCTCTTCGTGCTCGTTTTCGTACCGCTTGTACTCTAGGCCAAACAGAGCGTTCAGACCGGGCTCAAGCTCTTTGACAAGTTGTGAACGGGTGATTGCCATGATTACGCTCCATCAGCAGCAACACCGACACTGCCGTACTGGTGTTGATTAAGTTTGACAACAACCACTGCGTTGGTACCCAGTTCATTATCCGGGGACTCGTAGAGGCCAACGATTTTAAAGGTCAGCGCGGCAGCCTTGTCGATAGAGGCCGACGACAGCGAACCAGCGGAAACACCAGAAGTGGTGCTGCCAGTGGTAGAAGCGGTCGGATCAGCGTTCTTGCCGATGTTGGCTTGGGTGACAGCGCCGTCAGCTTGGACGATGAACAACTGGCTCGGATCATCCAACACTTCACAGGCGATGATGCCGGTGGTGATGTTGATACTGCCGGGATAGAAGTTCTTCCAAGTCGGCTTTTGAGCGCGGGTGGGGTCGTTGTACTGAACGCCGTTAAACACGCCAGTGGGGGCGGCATGGGTAGCTGCGTTGTACTTGATGATGTAGCCGTCATAGACCACAACTAGGTCGCCCTGATAGATCGCGGTCCCGTAGTTATCCTCAATCTGATAGCCGTACTGCTTTTGAGCGCCGGTAGCAGACAAGTTACCCAGGGGTCGCAGACCAAAAGGCTTATTTACGTTTGCCATTTGTTAGCTCCTGCTAAAAGTGTGGATTACCAACCCAGTTAGGGCTGGCGGAAGGTTGTGCGAGAAGTCCGCTCTGGTGATTGGATTCTCATTGAAGAGTGAGCGTTTTCACGCATCATCTCGTTGTCCACTGCAATCAACTGGTCCTGGGCCTTACGGCGGAAATACTCATTGCGCTCGGCGATGGTTTCCTTCGGAATCTTGGCAAGCAAGAGTCCGCCAACAGAGATGGTTCCGGCGTGTTTGCCATCGTCCATCGTCGGAAGAACATGGTGATATTCCTCCGGCACATCCTCCAGGCGAACGAGTTCATAACCTTCGCGCAGCTTGGAATAGACGTTCTGCTTGTCTTGGAAACCGTTGACCTCAGAGCGAATCCAACGGTACTCAAAACCTTCAGGGGCAGGGGGCGTGTCAAGACGCGATGGCGGCGACCAAGGTTTGCGGCGTTCAGCTTTGGCACGGGTGTCCGCGTTGCGGCTGGCACGATCAATTTTCATTTCGCTCATGGTCTTACTCCTTCACGTACTTGGCATATTCCTCAAGAGGAACGCCCAGTTTCTTTGCAATAGCAACCTGACTCGGCGAAAGCCGGACAGTTCGGCGCACACTATTTACTCCCGAACCACGGGAAGCAGGGGCAACAGCCGGTGCGGAACGCTGTTGTCTGGTGGACTGGTTTGACGACTTACTGTCGTCAGCGAAGCGTTTCGGGAACTGGTCCCTAATTCTTCGATTCAGTTCAGTGTAATACTCATCTGTGGTGGGGTCAACACCCTCTTCCTCAATCAGTTGCTGGTGGATGCCCCACGCAGCATAAGTCATTGATCGGTCCTGGCCAAACCACTCATTTTCTGCGGCCCATTCCTCGGCCCGAGGGTCAGGCTTGCGCGGCTGTACCTGGGGCTGTGCTTGTTGGGGCGGTGCCTGCTGGGGCTGAGGGGCATATTGCTGCTGTACTTGCTGCTGGTACCCGCCAGCCTGATCCTGTAGCCAAGAGGCAACTTGCCGCTGCTCCTGCACAAGGGCGGACAGCCTCTCTTGCGCTTCGGTCTCGGTGTCAATATCGCCTTCTTCTCGGGCTTTTTTGATGATTTGACGCAAAGCCGTTTGCTGGGTGTCCAGGCGAGCTTTTGCCTCATTGAGTCGGCTGTAGTCGGTTTGAACCAGCTTTTGCTGTAAATGCTGAGCCTGATTTTGCAGTCCCTTGGCATACTCAATTGCCGCCTGTTCGCGGCGCTCAGCTTCGCGCATGCGAGCGGTGAGTTTTGAAATACGTTTCTGGACGTTGTCTGCCACCGCATCCATTTCCTCTTTGTGAGAGGACTGGGAGGACTGGGCCTCTTCTACAACAGGGGGCTTGGTAGAGTTTTCCTCTGATTCAACAGGCTCAAAGGTCACATTTGTGGCCTTCTCCTCTGACCCCAGGTCAAACTCCAATTGATCGTCGTTCATTACAGTTGCCATTTATTACCTCACATGTGCAGGATATCTTCGGGATCTTTGATCGTTGCCAAAATCTCATCGTCGTTGAGGATGCGAATCTCGCCCCCATCAATCATCATCCGAGCCCCGGCATAGCGACCAAAGATAATCCAATCCCCCTCCTTGCACCAAGGGCCGTCAGGGAATTTGTCCGTGTCCCGGTATGCCAGGGGCCCAATGGCCAAGACATACGCGCACGTAGTTGTGAGTTGCTGGCGTTCAATGGTCTGTTCCGCCAGTTCAATGCCGCCTTTGGTCTTGCGAGCGCCCCGGTAGGGCAAGACAACGATCCGCCAGCCAGTGGGCTTGGGGAGTCGAAGCTTCATTGACTCAGCTTGGTCAATGTGCTCGGCTTTTGCGGCTTCAGCCGCTACTGCGGCTGCGGCTTCTTCGGCGGCTTTTGTTGCCGCCTCTTCCGCCCATTTCATTTCAAGTGCAGTTGCTTCCATGGTCTTCCTTTAGTCGGGGTTTTTGTCGAGTAGCTCTTTGACAGCGTCCTCAACAAATCGGTACCCCTCAAGGCGTCCCATCAGGAAACGATACTGCTCCATATCCTTGACAGAGCCATTGACAATCATCCGCTCTGTATTTTCACGCAGGCGTTTGACTGAAAACAGCACCTTCTCGGCAAATTCAAGCATGGATTACTCCTATGAAGCAGACACATAACCCGTGTCTGAGGGGTGATTTGATTATGCAGCAAATCTACGCAATCTTCACCTTGTTAAAGGCGTCCTTGCGATAAACGTACTTTACGTCCGGTTTCGTGTCAGCCTTTTTGCCCGCCTTGGGCTGGGGGATTTGCGAGGGCTTGGGCATTTTGGAAGTTTTGTTGTGCGACTTGCGATGCATGCTGTGCTCCTTGTAGTTGCATGTTTGCCTGATCCATGCCGCTCTTGGCTTGCAAGGATGCTTGATCAATGCCGGTTTTGGCCTCCAGCGCAGCAGCTTTAAGCTGCAGGTTTGCCTGATCGTCAGCAATATCTGCCTGGGTGCGCTGCTGCTCCAGCGACACGCGGGTCTGATCAATCTGGTTGCGAGCCTGATCGCGCTGGGCGTTTTGCTGCAATTCCTGTTTCTTAAGTGCCACCAGCGGGTCTTCCTGATTGCCCGCCAACTGCTCTTGCATGGCCTTCATTTCTTTGAAGTACTCGGCGACCTTAAGCGCAATCATTGCCTCGCGCTGCAGAGCGGACACCAGCCCGTCTGGGTCGGTCCCATACTGCTGGAAAAGTTCCGCTTCCGTAGATTCTTCGGCCTTTAATCGAAGGTGCTCAAAGCAGTGTTTTTGCAGATTGACCGCAACATTGGGCATCGTGCCTACGATGGGCGACAGGCCGAACATCAAATGCGTCATGATGTGGGCATCGTGTTGCTGGCCAGCAAACGCCTTCAGCGTAGCGCCGTCCAATGCCTGAGAGTTCTCGCTTGCAGGGTCCTTGGGCTTGTCGATGTTCTGCGTGTTCAAGATCTGGTCAATGTCGCGCACGCCGATGGCCTCATACATGCGGCGGTATGCCTCATACATGTTGTGCATCTGCGGGGCGCTCTGAGCCAGTTGTAGCTCGGTCTGCGCCATGGTAATGCGCTGGGCTACAGAGAAGATGTTGGGGTCAGAGACCGGCAGCACATCGATGCGGTCGTCAAAGTCCTTCTTCTTAATCACGCGGCTTTCGCCGGGCACATCGTAGGGGTAGCGGTCTGGCAGGAACTCCGCAAAGCCCTTGGCCAGCAGCTTGAACTCAATTTTCTGGCTGTAGTGCAGGCGCTTGTGAATGCTGGACATGACCGCGCTGCCCTTTTCCAGCAGCGCAATCGTGGTGCCTACGGCAGCGTTCTGGTTGCTGTCGCCAACCTGCATGTCACTGATGCTGGCAAGGCGTTGCCCGGCCTGCACACAGAAGCCCAGGAGCGAGAACAGGGTCTGGCTGGGCTCCTTGTACGGCAGCGGCATCAACGTGCTCTGCAGGTCCGCGCCGCCCGCATCAATGTCCCGGAACTCACCGGGCTGCAGCGGCATGTCGTCGTTCATGATCCGCGCACCCTTGGCCTTGAAGCCAGCGGGCAGGTTGACCAGAGTACCGGCATCGACCAACTGCTGCAGGGCAGAGGTGGCGGTCTTGGTCAGGCCACCGATCAAGTGCAGGAAACCAAGGCCATAGGCTCCCGGGCCCTGGACCAGCAGGTAGTGGACGTAGTACTGGCAGCGCTCATGCTTCTCGTCGCCCTTCTTCCAGTTGCGGCGCACGCCCACGCACGACTGGGTCACTTCGTCAATCGTGACGATGTAGGGCAGGCGGATGCCGGTGGCCTCGCCGTCTTCGTCTTTGTGCTCAAAGCCGGGCAGGTCCAGATCGACTTGGAACTCCAACAGGATGTTCTCTTCCTCGTCGCCGGTAGGCTGGATGCCAGTGACGCGGTCCACTTCCTTCTGGATCGTGCTCTGCGGAGCGCCAGCGGAGGTGGCCGCTTGGGCGGTATCCAAGTATTGCCCACGGACCACGGCCTTCTGGTAGTCGTTGACCGACATCGGGACGCGGTGGATGATGCGCTGGCACTCGCTCATGACCGACGAGCCCTTGTAGGGGATGTACAGGTCATCTGCGGTGATCAGCTTGCTGACCATCCGGCACTTGTCGTAGTCGTAGTAGACCTTCTTGAAGGCCGAGCCGCCGTAGCCAATCCAGAACAGCAACTGATCGAAGTCAGGGGTGTACTCCTCCATGACCGTGGTGATCTGGTAGTTCATGAAGTCGCGCACGCGGTCGGCCTGCATGAGCTTCTCGCGGGTCTCCTTGCCCAGCACCTGAGTGCGGACAGGGCCCTCGGCGGGCATGAGTTCTTTGAGGGCCTGCGCTTGGAATTGCACGATGGCCTCGGTCAGCATGGGGTGCTGCACGCCACACGCGCCTTTGAACGGCTTGGTGCGCTCTTCAAAGGTAAAGCCCAGCATCTTCAGGCCCTTGCCGTACTGCTCTTCCCATTCCTTGCGGGAAGACTTGTCGGCCTCGTACAGCGTCATCAGGTCAGACGCAAGGGTCTGCATTTCTGACGGGTCCATGACCTCGGCAAGGTTGCTGTCAAAGGGCACATCCTCGTCTGCCTCTTCGCCGAGGTTGACGACAACCTCGCCTGTCTCGTTGTCAAACTCAATCTCAACGTCGGGCAGTTCCTCTTCTTCCTCTATCTCCACAAGCTGGTCGCCCAGGGGCAGGTCGTCAGAGGTGATGTTCTTTTCAATCGGCATTTTGGTTCCTTACAGATATGCGCGGTTGTCGTTGTAGGTGCGTTCGACCATGCCGCCGCGAGCTTTTGTCACAGGGGCTCCCCAAATATAAAGTTCTGCAAGCCCATACGCTGGATTTGCAAGAACCCATTCCCCCGCGCCGTTGTTGGCTTTCCAGTTCTCAAAAGACTTTTCCCAGTCAATTGCAATATTTTTAGGCAACGGCTGGCCTGTGTTGGTCATTGTGTAGTATTCAGACGAGACCCTCTTTATCTTTGGATTTTTCTCAATCATCCTAAAGACATCATCGCCGTAAAAGGTAGGCGGAGAATTATACGGACCCTTGATCTGAGTAATTTCCAACTCATCCCCAACCTTTTTGCTTTCCACGGTAACCTGTGGAAGGCCTGTCTTGTTATCCCTAAGGGAAAAGACCTGAGCATTGCCAGAGACGAACCCTTCTCTTCCCCCCTGCCCGTAAGAATTATTCCCTTTGATAGCATACCCGCCAACAGAATGGTGCATCAGCGCCCCTTCAAGTCGGGTTGCTTCAGGATCAGTAATCCTGACCCATTGCCCACGGTCCGTGGACATCATAGGCTTTGTAAACATGCCCACAACTTCTTTGGGAACGCTCAAGCCCTTTTTGGCCCTGTCTACCGCCGTATCGTAATCGCGGTAGACCTTCATGTTCTTTGTGCCCTCAATCAAGGCCTGCTCAAAGCTCATGTTTGAGAGCTTCTTTTCAGGCAGCGTAGCAATACTCCTCGCTACCTGAAATGGGTCGAATAGCTCTGTGCGGGGCACTGGAAAATCATAAAAAGGCATTTGATTTTCGATCAGGTACGAAGCTTGAGGAGGCAACGTGCCCTGCGCTTTTTGATCAAATGCCGTCTGGTACTTGCCATAGAGAGAAGGGTAAGCCTTTACTTCATCTGCCCTAACAATGCCTGTTTTAGGGGCATTTTGGTAGGCGTTTGGCACCCCTTCCTGCGTCATTAACTGGCCGCTCTTTTCTTCAAACTGGCGTTTTGCAGCCTGCAAGGCCCCCCGAACATCGGCATCGGACGATGACGCTCGGGAAAGCATTTGTGCATTAATTTGGGTGGCATCGTCGTAGATTTTTTCCAAATGCAGCTTGGCCATGTCATCGCCTTCTCTAGCTGCCTTCAAAAGGTATGGGGTAATGCCTCCAACTTGCTTTGCGGTTTCACCAAAAAGTTCAATATCGCCCGTGGCAATTGCCCTACGAACGGGATCGTCCCCCGTTCCAAAAGCCGCAGTAAAATATTTACGCACTTTTTTGTCAACAAAGCCCTCAATAATCTTTGGGTCCGTATTCGGCATCTCTGCTTTCATCGCATCCGAATAAAATTGCAGAGTTTGGTCCAGTTTTGATATTGGAGGCGCAGAAATGTCGCCGCTGGACAAATAACTGCCGCCCCTTGGCTTAACAGCGAAGGAAGGTTGGGACCCGAGGGCCCTGAGCATGTCTGCACTGCGCCCGCCGCCCTCCAAAGTACGGGTGACAGGGGCGTCCAGGGCCTTTTCTGCCTTCATACCGAGCGCCGTGGCACCTTTTCCCACTGCCCGGGCTATCGGAGCGACCACAGGAGCCACTGCAGGCACCAAACCAGCGGCATATCCGACCTCTCCGGCCCTTTTTATGCCCTGAATGTCGGGATGCATGACCGAAAAACCCAATTCATCGGGTGCTTGGCCAAAAAATCCGCTCACAGCAGCGTAAGTGCGGGGGTCCGGGAGCGTATTTACGTCCCTCTGGGCTGCCAAAGCACGCGCAGCGGCTCCTTGGCGAGCAATATTGGGGCTAAAAGTGGCCGGACGGGATGCTGCAGCGATCTCTTCAGGGGTGGGGCCGGTTACTTCCCCGCCATCGGCAAAAAACTTGTTGATCGACAGGCCAAAGCGTTCCGGATCGCTGGCCACGGCCAACGCCGTTTGCCTATTAATTGCGCTGCGCTTCGCATCCGAAGCTATTTTGTTGTACTGCTCCTGAGTCACGGTGGGAGCAACTGGCTCCTTCATCGTAAAGTCTTCTGTCCTGGGCCCTGCGTTGTAAACATCCGCAGCCGCGCTGTATGCTTTTACCTCGTCGTTGTATCTGTCGTACTGGTTTTTGATGTCTTCCAACTGCTTGCGGGCGCTTAACGACACCCGAGCAGAAGGAACAAACGGCATCCCGCCCGATGCCATCTTCACCGGCTGCATGAACTTGGCCGGGTTCAGAGCGGTAAGCTCCATGTCAGCAAGCGCATTCTTGGGGGTGTAGTCTTCCAGTTCCTTGTTGAACTCGGCCAGGGCCGTCTCGTTGAGCCGGTCTTCCAGTTCGCTGTCCGTGGTCGGGCGATCCTTGTCCTCGGAGCCCAAGAAGGACAGAGCCAGAGCAGCCTTGTATCCTGAGCCGAGGTCCTCGGCCCGCGCTGCGGGGGCCGCCGCCATAGGAGCAGCCGCCGCTGCGGCTGCTGTGGAAGCTGCCGCTGTAGGACGGGCAGGCGCAGCAGCGTCTGCCGTTGCGGGGCGGGATGCCGTAGGCGCCGCCCCGCCCATCTGAGAAAACAGTTGTCGGTACTGCGGATGCGTCAGGTGCAGGCCCATGCGGTCCTGCTTTGAAATATTGGGGAAGCGATCTGCCAAGGGCCCCGTAAACTGAGCCCCCGTGCTTTGAGCAATGCTTTGCAAAAATTCATTCTGGCCCGTGGTCGGCGTTCTTTCGCTCCCGGGCCCCGCGCCAAACAAAACAGGGTTGCCGCCCCGTGCCTTGATCAGATCAACTTGCTTGGCCACAAAATCACGCTGGGCAGGGTTGTTCGGCAACCCCGTGCCAAGATAAACCGTCACCCCCTCAAGACTATTGTTGGCGGCGTAGTCCTGTACCATCTTGAGCACAGCCTTGGGCCCCGCGCCGCCTTTGTGCAGCCCACCCAAATTGTTGGCTTGGGCAAAACCCACTGCCAAGCTGTCCCCAATTGCAATCGTCCTGCCCCGGGAAGAAGCCGAAATTCCCTGCGGCGGCTCCATCACCGCAGGCTCTGAGGCGGTAGTAGTGGTGGTAGCCGGGGCTGGGCGACCACGGCTCGCGGTCAACGTTTCAGGAGCTACCTTGCGCAAGTATTTCTGCGTTTCAGTGGGCAGCTTATTGAAATCCGCCCCCGCAGCAATCCACTTGTCAGCATTGCCCGGGCCCCAGTTGTACGCCGCAGCAATGTACATCCGGTTGCCGCCGTACTTGGTATCAAAAGCCCGAAGAATATCTCGACCCACCCGGGCAATCTCATCAGGGCTGCTATCCCTAACAGGAGCTACACCAAACCCCGGCGCCCGTTGGGTGGCAGGCATCACCTGCATTTCGCCCTGCGCACCCTTGGGGGAGGTCAGGAGTTTTCCGTCTTTGCCGAATCGCTGACCACGAGATTCGGCCTGCTTGATCCGCTCGATAAAGGCTTGGAAATCATCTTGGGCCATGGTCCGTGGTCCTCGGTCAAATAGATGCGGACATTGTATGACTGGGCCTAGTAATACTCAACGGGCTGCGTGTTGGGCTCCGGCTCCTCATTGTCGTCCGTGTCCAGAGCAATGAAGTTGCCTTGCCGGAAACGGTGCCACGCCATTACAGCAGTATCGACCTGATCGTCATTGTTCCCGTTTGGAAAGGCCGCGCATTCCTCAACGAGGTCCTCGGCCCACTCCTTGCCCTCAGGGTACCACACCATGCCCGATTCCAACAGGGGAGCAACAGCATTTGCACGACTGATCTTATCCTGCCCTGATTTGCGGCCACCGGGGGAGAACATCGTGACAGGGATCGAGAGCCGCCGCAACTCTTGCTGCAATGGAGTGCCGGTGGCCTTGGCCTCGATCAGGACGTTGTCCGGCTTCCAGTACAGATACTCATCCTTGGCCACGCGCTTGAGTTCAGGGAAATCCCAGCGCCCCTTGCGTACATTGAGCAGCATCAGGTTTGCACCAGAGTCAGCATCAGGATAGAACACGCCCCAGGTGCTGATGACAGAGAAGTCCGCCGTCTCTTTCTTACTGTAGGCGGTATCCAGGCACTGCAAGATATATTCGCACTGAGGTGGCTCGTCGTACTGCCACTTCCTCCACCAGTTCCTCTTCAGGATTGCCCCCTCGTCGTTCGTCGGCTGCTGTTGCCACTGGGCGTTCCACTTTTTCAACCCGATAGAAACTTTGACCTTCTCTAGTTCGTCTAAGCTCCAGTACCCCGGCCATAGTGGATTTCCGGAAGGTAGGATCGCAGGAAATTCCAGGATCTCCCACTGGTCGCTCTTGAGATAGCCCTGCTGCTTCAGCAGCCTGCCCGATAGGTCGTCCGTTTTCCATCGTGTGTTGATGACAATAATTGCGCCACCGGGCTGTAACCGCTGCCGAGGGCCAGAGGTATACCACTCCCACGTATTTTCCATTGCTGTCTCAGACAAAGCATCCTGCTCGTCCAAGATATCGTCCAGCACAACAATGTCGCCGCCGCGACCAGTCATCGCGCCGCCCTTACCAATGAAGAAGGCTTCCCCGCCTTGGGCCGTGTTCCACCGACCGGCGGCCTTGCTGTCCGCAGACAGTTGCATCTTCGGGAAAAGCTCTTTGTACTTCTCCTCGTCAACAAGGTTCCTGATCATCCGGCCAAAGCGCTGCGCAAGTTCAGCAGTGTGTGAGCCGACGATCAGTTTTGATGTGGGGCGCTTGCCCATCACATAAGCAGGGAACAAGTAACTGCCCATCTGGCTCTTGCCGTGCCGAGGAGGCATCGCAATCATCAGGCGTTTGCACTCGCCTGACACGACACGGTCCAGGGCTTTGGCGATACGCCGATGGTGCTCACCGACCAACATCTCAGGCCAGACGTATCGGCAGAAGTCGAGAAAGCTTCCAGTTGCACGCTCCTGGGCCTCCAGCCATTTCAGGCGTAATTCCAGGCGAAGCTGTTCTTCTTCGATTTCACTAGGTTTTGACATATGCGCAAATATACCCCCGGTTTGCGTTTTTTGGAACAAGGGGGGTGTTTCATGGCCCGGGGGTCCAGGTTCCATAGAGGTTTTCCTTGGACAAAAATCGGGATAGGGGCGCTCGCTCTGATTAACGGGCTGTTTATGGCCCTCCCCATGTCTCACCGCCGCCTTCGGCGGCGGTGGCTGTCAAGCAGGGTAAACCCTGTTGACTTATGGGCGGGGGCGGGGCGCGGGATAGCAGGGGAGCGCTGCTCCCCTGCTGGGCCACCTGGGCCGCAAGGCCCAGGTGCAAGGTCAGGTGGTTTCTTTGGCCGCCTGCCGCTGCTTATAGCTTTCGTAGCTGGTGCGGCTGATAGTCTTGGCCGTCTCGCGGTCCGTCAGTTCCATCTCTTCGATCTGGACCTGAGCGCTGGCTGCTGCTGGCGCGTACATGTACTCGGACTTATCGTAGTCGTACTCGTTAGTAACGGGCACCAGTGTAACCAGCACCCCGGCCAGGGCTGATATCTCTTTATTGCTCATGCTGGGCAGAACGTAACGCTGGCCGTTAAGGTTGATAAGCTTTGTCATCTCTCTATCCTTTCTAGGGTTGTACTGCAGCGGCTGCTGCAGTGTGAACATTATAGCACCGTTTTTCGCGGTGCTACAGTTTTTTACTCTACCGTGACATGGAAGTTTAGGTTTTGGATTTCTTCCCGAACCTTATCACTGAGGTCCAGGTTGTCCACCGCACGCTCGATGTCATCGGAGAGGTCCAGGTTGTTGCTGGCCCAACGGTCCAGGTGATCATTCAGGCTGTAATCGGCCCAGGACTCGATGCGGTCATTCATGTGAAGATCGGCCCAGGTATCAATGCCCGCCTCGATGCGGCTGGCCAAGAACCTGTCGTCGATGTTGACCAAGGCGGCTTTGACCTGGGCCTCAAACACAGGCCCAGTAAGCTGGGCCGTGACCCGCTGGGCCACGGCCTCGACTAGTTGGTCAAACAGTGCGGCCAGTGACTCGGCGCCAGCGGGAGATGCATTCTCGATGCTCATGACTCTATCCTTTCTAGGTTGACTGCAGCGGCTGCTGCAGTGCCCCCATTATAACCGGGGCAGTGCCCCGGTTATCCAATTGTATTTATCAATCGAAAAGCATGGCTCGATCGATTTCGGCCTGCAGGATTATCTCCCCGGCCTCCCAGCATGAGGCGTGCTCCCCCTTGTCATTGGTGAACGTAACGCCATCATAAATGGGCTTGTCCAGTTCCGCGTAAACGGCGGGCATGATGGTTAGCACGGCGGCGGGCCCACTGGTCATCAGGGACAGGCGGAAAGCCCGGGCCCGGGCTTCTTCGGTGCTGGGGTCATGGATGACCGCCAAAGCTAATTGCGAGATATGCATGATCAGGCCCCCCTAATCCATTCCAGACCGAACACGCTGGGAAAGTATTCCCGGGAATAGTGCGAACCATTGGCAAGGTCCGTGCCTTCCACCACATACACGCGGCCAGTGCTGGCCGGTTTATGGGGCGGGGCGCCGCCTGATACAGTGGCAGACTCGCCCCGGGAACTGGTGACAGCATCGCCCCGGCAAACCGGGGCCTTCGTGTCGGACCGGACCAGGGTCCAGCCATCGCGCTCTACGTGTTGCATCGCTCTATCCTTTCTAAGTTAGCCGGGGCCCTTGTGCCCCGGTGATTGGAATTATAGCCCAAAATCGAGCCCCGCTATTAGGGGAAACCCGGCCTTCGGCCGGGTTTCCCCGGGGCACCGGCCCCGGGCCGAGCGCCCCGGGCCACGTTTTAGGCGCCGAGCGGCAGGGACCGAGGGCCGGGTTTCCCCCTGCAAAGCTAACCGGGCCAGATTATGCATTTTTTGCATGGTTTGCCAATGGGCGAACAATCAAGGCCGCCCCTTATGGCCATAGTTAAGCGCTGAGCAGTTCCATCGCCCGGTTTTTGATAGCCGAGCCCGTGCCGAACCATGCCGATTCGATGCGCGTGCTATTGCTGCGGCCCCGCTCATGGTCTATTAATTCCGTGACTGCGTTAAGCATGCCCCAGCGCGTGCCCATAACCCCGGAAATTTCCGAACCGATGGCGGCGCCCTTAAACAGGCCCATGATTCGGCGGTAGGCTTTGCTCTCGCTGATCTCGATTCGGCCCGTATGGTATGGCTCAAGCAGTGCCTGTACGAATTGGTCGGCGGCTTCGGCGCTCATGGCCTGCCCGGCCAGTGCCCGGCTTTCAAGTAGAAAACGCTCCCAGCTATCCGCCACAATGCCCAGTTCCATGCGGACCTTATCAGCATCGAAGCGCTCGCTGTGCAGCACTCGGACATCGCTGTTCCCATCGCCAAGGGCACGCACAATTGTGTTATTGCACACTGTCCGAACAGCGGTAAATTTTCCGGTGGTGGCCGTGCTGCCATCGTAACTAGTGGCCAGCAAAACATAGGGCCGCACGCGGTCCCCATCGATTACATCGGCGCCTTGGCTGACCCGGGCCAGCGCCCAAATGCGGCGCCCATGGCTCAGCGCTCCGGCGGTCTCGATTTCAAACCCGCCGATTTCCGAGAGCTTACCGAAAAAGCCCATAATTTCGGCAGGCTGTACCGTATGGTAACCGTCAGAGACAACAGACAAGGCGCCGCCGGTATCGCTGCGGTGCAATACTTTGCGGCCCTTGAACACTTCCGGCGCTGTAGCGGCTTCGGTCTTATACAAAACCGGGCTTTCGAGCACGGTATAGGCCAAACCCGCCTGCCGGGTCCATTCCTCAATTGAAGCGCCGGGGGTCAGTTCCTGCCCGAGACCATGCCATGGTTTTTGCCCCACGTAAGCTATCGCTGCGGTGCCGGTGGTGGTGTCGATCATGTGAGCCATTTTCTCTATCCTCTCTTAATTGCCCGCTGCGGGATTGCTGCGGGACTGGGTGAATTCTAGGCCTAAATTCGGGCCGGTCTAATTGATTTTTTCTATCGCGTTATCACTTCCAATTGCCGAATTTATCAATTAGATACCATGCCACTATAAACAGCAGCAAGACTACAAAAAACATTACTGCGCCTTTCCGATATCGCCCGCTACATGATGGCGCAGCATGGAACCGGGAGGGAGGGACCGAGCAAAGCGGCGCAAAGCTTGGCCATCATCAGCGGCGCCATCGGTGCGGGTTTTGTGCCACTGTATCGCAGTTGGTCCCGATGCCGCATAGCATCCGCCCCCAGCATCGGTGCCCACCTTTTTAGCACCCGAGCCATGAGCGACAAAAACAATCACTTCCTTACGGTCTGGCCGGGCACATAGCGGAGACCCACTGCCACACTGGGCACATGTAAACGAATCGGACAACTCAGCGGGGCACCGGTAGAACTTGACCCCATCGGAAACCATGGGCCACTGCTCGGCGGTGTCCCTTGCGGCAGCATGCACGGTAGGGCGGCCCGACTTAGCCGAAGCAACAGCATCGGCCACGGTATCGCACGAAACATTAATCACGGTTTGGCCCGGTTTGGCCAAGGGGATAACCCGGTGGTGGAAATGCGAATAAGTCCAGGCGATGCCACGGGGCGGCACCGATTCAAGCATGGCCTGCAAATAGTCCGGGTCTACCGTTTCGGCGCCGGTTTCACTCTTGGGGTGTAGCTTGCACGTTTTCGGGCATGTGCCATAGGTCTCATGTTCCCCGCTGCGATACGTAACAGCAATCGGGCCGGTTTTCCGGTTCGAAGATACAGCGACAGTCTTAAGCATTTTCTCTATCCTTTCTTGGTGGTTTCCGGTGAATCGGAGCGCCTATTATGGCCCGGCGCCCCACTGGGTCCAATTGTATTTTTCTATTGCCCTTGGCCTTCCGATAGTTCCGCCATCAGTTCGGCCCATGGCATGCCCCGGCTTGGCCAGTCCCGCAAGGGCGGCAGCCTAAGCCCTTCGGTGGCCAAAGCGACAGCATCGCGCCCATGGTACAAATAGACCCGGGCCGGGCGTAACAGCGTGCCCTTGTAATGAACAAGCACAAAGCAAGGGCGGCCCTTCAAGGCGTGCCGGGTCAGGAAAGCGACTTGATGGGGGCGAAGCGAAACCTTTAGGCCCCGCTCGACCACCTTCAATTCAAGGGCAACAAAACGCGGGCCTACGCCCACCAAGCAATCAGCAATCCCCAAATTGACCCGGTTTTCGATTCGCTCGATATCGGCGCCCAAGGGCTGCAGGCCATCGCGAACACGGGAGGCAAAGGTAGCTTCAGGTGTTGCCATCGTCGGGTCCCAAATCGTTATCGCGTTCGAAGATATCCGAGGGAGGCTCTGCCACCGGAGAGACAAAAGCCGGGTCCCTATCGCGTTCGACACTTTCAATCACTGCCCCTGTACTGGCGTCGATCAAGGCGGTAGGCGGTGGGCCCCCGTAAAGCTTGCGCAGTTCGTCAAGCTTGCGCTGCACTTCCTCCTTCGACATAGAGTCGATTGTCCCATGCCTGATTTCTTTACGGTCGACGTAGATTGTGCCCAAGGCCTGCCCTCTTCGGTACTCTGCCTGCACGGCGGCAGCGTAGGCCCCCGCCTCAAGGGCTCTATCGCGGATCAACTGCAGATCCCGCATGTGCCGCTCGTAAGTGGTGTTGTACTTCGAGTTGAGTTGCGCCCGGTACTCTTGAATCGCGGCGACCACATGAGGGTTGATCTCAGGGTTCGTCAGTTTCCAGGCCATCACCGAGGCGGACGTTTCCTTGTACCCGGCCCGGATAGCGGCTTCCTTCAGGGTCACCCGGCCATCCCCAGCCACAAGCTCGGTCACGAACTTCCATTCCTTGGCCTTGAGGGTCTTTTGCTTGCGCAGCGGGGCCACCTCCCTCGACATGCGTGTCCGGGCCTTATCCGGGGTCACCGGGGGCACGTTCCAGACATCCTTCTTGGTCATCAGTCCTTCCTCCACAAGCGCCAGCCATTCTCGACCTTGCGCAGCACGAACGACCAGTCAGGGCGATGCACCTTCACGAACCGAATCGAGGCCACCCGGGCAGAGTCTGCCTGTGCTTTGGAGGAGAGCAAGATGCTGTCGCCCGGCTCCATGTCCAAGAACGGGTACTTCGTTCGGGTTGAGGGCATAACGATTCCCTGCTCAATCTGTAACACGACTATCTCCTCAAAAACTGGTGCAAAGTGTAAATAGAGTCTGCCTATCTGTCAAGGCCAGCGGATAGCTCGCCCGAAACCAAGGTTCTATATAGACTTTTTCAGGGCATAGTCGATTTTCTTTTTTATGGAAGGATCACACGGAGCCCCCCTGAAAATTCCGCTTATTTTTTGAGCAGTAATGTCCCGTAATGCCCTGGAAGCCGCATAAACATTGACTTCTTACGGCATTACGTCTATTACGCCCAATCTCACAAAAAAAATTTCAAAAACACACTCGTCCCAAAAAACTCTATAGGCCCCTCAAAAAAAGCATAAGACCTCGGTCCTTGATCCGTGATCCGATATAAGCCCACCCCCAACCTAGGGAAAGCACCAATACTTTTCTTCACGCTACCTAACCTATGTACGCCGATGTAGGCTAGACTACGTGCCCTAATCAACAGATATCCACAGAAAGGATAGCAACTATGGATAACACCGAGCCCAAATCCCACCCTGTTCCTGAGCCAATCTTGCAAGATGCCAAGTTTGTCATGGAGCTCCTATCTGAACACTTTGATACTCCTCCTGAGGCCTTGTTCGCGACAATCATTGCTGTTGCGGTCTTGGCCAAGGGTGCTGGTATGCCTTTTTCGGTGTTGTCCGAGGGCCTTGCTTCGGCCTATGAGGACCTTGACCCGTTGGCCTTGGACATTGGTGCGGAGGTCAAGCATGGACATCACTGAATTCAAGCGGCGGGTATCGAGCCCCCGTCCTGCCCCGTACAACACGGGCAAGGTGGTCATTGGCGTGGCCTATGTACCCCGGCAGCGGTGGGAGCCCAGCAAGGATGCCTATGACATCCAGACGGCCCTGCTTAACACACAACCGCCGCCGACCCTTGGTCAGTGGCTCTGGAAGGTTTTGTCATGACTGTTCCCAAACATCCTGAATTTGCGTGCTTGGAGTACGAAGACGATCTGCTGGGGATAACCCTGACCTGCTACTTTGACCATGAGCCCGAGAGCCGTGGTGCGCGGGAATATGGCACTGGTTTGCAGTTGGAGCCTGACTATCCTGCCACGTACACCTTGGCCCATGCTTATACGCCCGAGGGCCTTGATCTATCGCCTGTGATGCGGCTTGACATGATTGAGGCAATCGAGGAACATGCCCGCGATACTTTTGAAGGAGATTGAAATGAAACCGTATACACCAAGTCCAATTGACGACAGCGCGCCTGTCTTGAGGATCACCATGGAGCAGCGTGGCTGTTTGGTGGAGGTTTGTGTGCCGGAGGCCGCGTTGCCTTCTGCGTTGGAGATGAAGGAGTACATGCGCAACACTGGCGCGGACATGTATGCCCGCCTGTACTTCATGATGCAGCAGATGGATAGGGCTGACAAATGATCAAAGTAGAGAGCGACCGCCCGGTGCCGGGCAAGTTCCCGTTCGAGCAGATGAACGTAGGTGACAGCTTCGTGCTTCCTGATGACATAACCCGCAGTGCAGTGACGATGGCTGCTTGGCGGTATGGCAAGAAGACGGGGACGAAGTTCTCTGTCAAGCGCCTGCCTGGGAAGCTTCGCTATGCCTGCTGGAGGATCGCATGACCTTCGAACAATGGTGGGAGACGCTGTCCTACAAGGAGCGGTCCTTGATTGGTGTCAACAATGCCCAATTCGTTTGGAATCAGGCCCGTGATGCGTGTGCCGTGATGCTTGAACAAAACGCCATGGCGTGTGAAAACCCGATCTACCGCAGTTTGCTGCAGGCCAATGCACGGGAGCTTCGTGAGGGCAGGCAAGATGACTGACCGCGAAGCAATGCAGCAGGCGCTGGAGGCGCTGATAAAAGCACATCCATATTCAAACTCAAACAAAGACTTGGATGGACACAGCGAAGCCATCGCCGCCCTGCGCGAGAGGCTGGCGCAGCCAGAGCGCATCCAACTGACCGTCCGGGACTTTGTTGTCACCGTGGGCGATATTGAAGACGCGGTGGGCACACCGATGTACTGGGCCGAATGGCCGAACAAGGAGCAGCCATGAATGACCGCGAACTGATGCAGCAAGCGCTGGCGGCACTGGAAGAAGGCTACCGAACACATACGCCAGAGTTCAAAAACGCTATCACCGCCCTGCGCGAGAGGCTGGCGCAGCCAGAGCAGGAGCCGGTGGTGTGGGTGTGTTACGGAGCATCGGAAAAACACGACATTGACTACTTTCAAGACGAAGTTGACGCTATTCCAGTGGGAACCCAACTCTACGCATCCCCACCAGCACAGCGCAAGCCGCTGAAGTTGCGAG
>Ga0315906_10000720_pt1 | contig 51400 bp, 49 predicted proteins | sample LakEriMetagenome_4_FD_203526 | JGI IMG/M metagenome (GOLD analysis project Ga0315906, IMG submission 203526) | Freshwater fungal communities from buoy surface, Lake Erie, Ohio, United States - Buoy 2 MA122 | ecosystem: Environmental > Aquatic > Freshwater > Lake > Lake biofilm | place: USA...
AACCGCGAGCGGCCGCACATGGCATTGAAATACAAAACGCCCGATGCGGTGCATCGGGCGTTTCCATAGATCATTTACAATCAAAAATATGTCCTGATTAACTGTCAACCCATATCAGGACGGGTCAACTACAATCGGTTTTTCCTGTATCCACCCCCGTATGTCTGCAATCACTGTCATTGAACCCCGATGGGTCATCCCGGTAATCCCTGCCGACACCGTATTAGCTGACCATGCAGTGGTCATCGAAGGCGAACGGATCAGCGCTGTCCTGCCCCTGGCTGATGCGCTCGCGCGCCACCCTGATGCCACACGGATACAACTGCCTGAACATGTATTGATCCCGGGGCTGGTGAATCTGCATACCCATGCCGCAATGTCGCTGATGCGCGGCATTGCCGACGACCTCGCACTGATGGACTGGCTGCAAAATCACATATGGCCTGCTGAATCCCGCATGGTCTCGGATTCATTTGTGTACGACGGCACCCTGCTCGCCTGCGCTGAAATGCTCCGAGGAGGCGTGACCTGCTTTAACGATATGTATTTTTTTCCGGAAGCCGCAGCACGGGCGACCCTTCAAGCGGGCATGCGCGCCGCACTCGGCATCATCGCGGTTGAGTTCAGGTCGGCTTATGCCGTTGATGCACAGGATTACCTTGCCAAGGGTATCTCACTGCGCGATTCACTTCGTGAAGAGCCAACACTATCGTTCTGCCTGGCACCTCACGCGCCGTTTACCGTATCCGATGCCACATTCACGCAGATCGCCATTTACGCTGGCGAATTGGATCTGCCGGTACATATTCACCTGCACGAAACATTGCAAGAGATCAGCGACAGTATCGCCACACATGGCATGAGACCGGTTGCGCGACTGGAAAAACTCGGGCTGTTGGGGCCGAACCTGCTCGCCGTGCACGGCGTTCATCTGAATTCGACTGAAATAGCATTATTGGCACGACACAGTTGCTCGATCGCTCACTGCCCATCGTCAAATCTAAAGCTCGGCAGCGGCATCGCCCCTGTCAGCGAATTGCTCAAGGCTGGAGTCAACATCGGAATCGGCACCGACGGCGCCGCCAGCAATAACCGCTTGGATCTATTTGCAGAAATGCGCCTTGCGGCATTGCTCGCAAAGGGAGCCGGCGGTGATCCGCAAATCATGCCGGCACACCGCGCCCTGGAAGCAGCAACACTCGGCGGCGCTCGCGCACTGGGGTTACAGGAGCACATCGGATCCATTACGCCGGGGAAATTTGCCGACCTGACCGCAGTGAACCTGTCGGCAACCGAATTGTCTCCTTGTTATGACCCGGTTTCGCACCTTGTTTACGCCGCGGGACGCGAGCATGTCACCGACGTCTGGGTCGGCGGCACGCGCCGCGTCACAAACGGCAAGTTGATGAACCTGGATGAAACCGCGCTTCTGGCCCGCGCTAACTACTGGAAAACGAAACTGCAAACCCCATGACTACAAATGTAGACCCCGCTGAGCTGGACAAATTCAGCGAATTGGCTCATCGCTGGTGGGATCCACAGAGCGAATTCCGCCCCCTGCACGAGATCAATCCGCTACGGCTGGACTACATCAACCGCATCGCCGCACTCGCCGGCAAGAATGTCCTCGATGTAGGCTGCGGCGGCGGCATACTCGCCGAAGCAATGGCTGCACGCGGCGCAGCCGTCACCGGAATTGATTTGGCTGAAAAACCACTGAAAGTGGCGCAATTGCATCTGCTGGAGTCCGGACAAAAAGTTGATTACCGCAACATCGCGGTGGAAGAACTGGCCAGCGAAGCGCCTGCAAGTTTTGACGTCGTAACCTGCATGGAAATGCTTGAGCATGTTCCGGACCCTGCGGCCGTGGTGCACGCCTGCGCAACACTGCTCAAACCAGGCGGCAACGCATTCTTTGCCACATTGAACCGCAATCCAAAGTCCTATCTGTTCGCGATCATTGGCGCCGAATACGTGCTCAACATGCTGCCACGCGGGACACATGACTACGAACGCTTCATCAAACCCTCTGAACTGTCAGCGACCTGCCGGCGGGCCGGTCTGGAAATCGGCGACCTGATCGGCATGACCTACAACCCTTTCTCCAAGGTATACGCACTCGGCGTGGATACTGACGTCAACTATATTCTCAGCACCCGCAAACCGGCGCACTCATGACTCGCGCCGTATTGTTCGACCTTGACGGCACCTTTGCAGATACCGCGCCGGACCTCGGACGCGCAGTTAATTCCATGCGCGCAGCCCGTGGATTGGGCCCAGTACCGCTTTCTGAAACCCGGCGCGTCACATCCCTTGGCGCACGAGGCCTGCTTGGCGTCGGCTTCGGCATGACTCCAGACCATCCCGACTACGCTGCCATGCGGGATGAGTTTCTGCAGATTTACGAGAGCAATTTATGCTGCGACACGCGCCTTTTTCCAGGGATTGCCGAACTGGTCGATCATCTGGAAGCCGGCAAGTCGCCTTGGGGCATTGTCACCAACAAGGCTGAGCGTTTTGCACTCCCGTTGATGCAGCAACTGGGCTACAGCACCCGCGCGGCCTGCATCATCGGCGGCGACACCACGAAACATATGAAGCCTCATCCTGAGCCGCTGCTCGCGGCCGCCCGCATCCTGGCGTGGTCACCATCGAATTGTGTCTACGTCGGAGATGACGAACGAGATATCCTGGCCGGCAAGGCGGCTGGAATGCGCACCGTGGCAGTACGCTTCGGTTATCTCAACGGCAGCAACCCCGACCAATGGGATGCAGATCTCGTTATAGATGAGCCTCTGGAGATACTTCGCTTGATTGCTTAATCATTGGTATTTTTATTTATAATCAATATGTTAAATACATGTGACACGTAGTCACACGGGAATGGTGAGAGCGGCAAGGCGCATGAGAGTATCCGAAACTCATGAGCAAGAACTTCATATTCGGACTGACCATTGCCTGCGTTCTCGCATTGACAAGCCAAAGCAGCGACGCCTCAATCCGCAATCAGCTCAAGCCCACAGCAAAACCGCCACCATCATCGGTAGAACGCAACAACCCCGCCCCGCCTGCTGTAACCGCACCAGTGCATGGCCAAGCGGGCTATGTGCATTATTTCGTAATCACCCATCCGGACGGTACGCTCGAAGACCACGTCGGCATTGAAATGGAAGACCAGCGCATCGCCTGGTCTTTTCCCGGCACTGGCGTCTCTGTTGTTGATTTCACCAAGCAAGGCACCATAGAGGCAGACGGCAAGTTTTACAAAATCGAGTATTTGCACGGCATCCGCCCTTTCCGCAACGAGCGGGACATGCAGGCCCTGCGCAATGACTTGACTCGGCGTGTTGCAATCTGGGTAGACGACGAAACCCCGTACTGCACAATACATCAACCCGGCGAACGCTTCTGCCTGAGTTGTGGCGACTTCGTTATTCGCATTCTGTTCCCCTCACACAATTACCTTTCAGCCAATCTGCCCAGGGATTTCGCCCGCACTCTTGGCCAAACCCCGACTACCGACGACCTGTTGCTTTACATGCTGGGCCTTCACCAAATGCCCGATGCCAAGTCCAGGCTTGACCGGCTTGCGACTATGCGCCTGCCGGACAGCCTGCGCCGTGATGTTCGAGACCTTCTGCAGGCACAGTTAGCCGCCGAAGGCGCTGAGAAAACTACCGTTCGCAACAGAGGCCCCCGGATCGCCACTCGCAAGACACAGCGCAAACGGCTTTAACCACGCTGTTCGGACCTCCGGAACTTATCCATATGCGATAATGTCCCAGTAGCAAGAGACCGGGGGCGACTTGGTTTCGACGTGGGTCACAAAGCAGCACAGGGCATGCCAAGGTCCAGTCACCTTGTAAATCCGCTGGAAATTCTATACACGCCAACGACGAGCGTTATTCTCTAGCCGCCTAACACCGGCTAGACGCTGCACTGATCTGCTGATGGGTCAGGCCCCGAAAGGGGTGCAGTGTCATTTACATCAGCCCCTCTGCAGGGTTTGGTCGCTTAGCCCTGCGGATCCGTCGAAGCGGCTAGCCAAACACCAGCCTGCCGGTTGGCGGGTGCAAGGCGAAATCCAAATAACCAGGCTAAGCATGTAGTCCTGACTGTGGAGGGCTTGCGGACGCGGGTTCAATTCCCGCCGCCTCCACCAACTATTTGATTTAATTATGTTTTTTATAATTAAATCGGCGGGCACGAAACCCGCCTTCCCGGTTGTTGTATCAATGATCGGTAAAGTCTCCGGCGCCAACAAGCAACGGCAACCATTACGCTTTCCCAAGGCGGCAAAGCCAATTTGGGCGAATTTTAAAGTTAAAAACCGGCTTGAATTCTCACAAAATTCGCGCGATTTCTGACCAACTTTTCAAGCCACAATACCGAGCACCTTCTTTCACAGACAAAGAGCTGCGGTCTAATCCACGACAAAAGAATCACTTTTGTATACAAAATTCCGTGCCGCCTGAGCTGCATCGGTTAGTGCCGAATCAGCACCAGGGAAAAGACGGCTCATCATTACGAATGCATGCGGAACACCTGGGTATTTACGCAACTGGCAGGCCACGCCGGCCGCCACAAGCCGGTCTGCAAACACAATAGAATCTCCGACGAGAGGATCGCAGTCCCCCACTCCCAACCAGGACGGAGGCAGCCCCTTGAGATCCATTTGTGCTGGAATGGCTGCTGGATCAGCTGGAAGTGAATGACTACCCAGAAAATTAGCCCAAACCCAGCGAGAATAGTCGCGGCTCTGCAAGCTTGGCCCCGCAAAATTTCCGTAAAACAATACAAGGCCTTGAACCTGATCTGCCTTTAGTTTCACGGCCGCCAAGGCAGCCAATGTAGCACCGGCCGACTCCCCGACCAGCACCATGCGACTCCCATCAACACCGGTCTGCAAACCAGTTTCGCGCAGCCACTGCACAGTCGCAAGCAACTCATCCAACTGTGTTGGAAAGCAGGCCTCTGGCGCACAATGGTAATCAACTCCACACACAGCCATTCCGCTCTTATTCGCCAGTAACCTCATGGTTCGGTCATGAGAATCAAGATTACCCGCCCACCAGCCGGCACCGCGCATAAATACCAACACCGGCAGGGGTCTTTCCGCTGAAGGAAAATAAAGCCTTGTCGCGAATCGGCCAAAAAAAGTCTCAAGCGAGTACTCCTGTACTGACAATACCTCAGGTGGAGTTCCGCCAAGAATTTCAAAATAACGATGCTGCTGCTGCCTGGCCTCCGCCAACGGTGTCTTCAGCGGATCTGCGGGTTCCGCACCTTGCGCCTTTGCCAACGCAACGGCTTTGACGAATTCAGGATCCGGGGTAGTCGTCATTTAAAAGCCTGGCATAAAACATTCGTTATTTGCATAGACAGCCACTCATTTCAGCGCATGGCAAGAAGACGGCCCCAACCCTCCACGGGAGGAGCAACGCCAGCAGCAATCAATCGCCAAACCGGAGCAATCGGATTAGTTACAACTGGAATGCCAAAATCTTCTTCAAGAATCGGTACTGCCGCAAGACTGCGCCACGCCCCCCCCGCCAGCAATAAAGCCTCCGCTGCAGGCGCTTGACGCATTGCTTCCCGGCCCAGTTGAAACGCAAGTTTTACACCTTCCTCGATGCTCATCGAAAAAGCTTGCTTCGCCCATTGACCGACACTGGTGATGGCAAGCACCTCGATTTCGGCATCCTCAAGATAGGCGACAAACCTCTCATTGAGCTGTGTCGACCAGCGGCTTGCTATAGCGATGCGTCTGGCCCCTAAATGCCGCAACGCAGCGACCGTGGCCTCAGCCTGTGAATCAGCAGTTACGCCTGTACGCTTTGCGGTAGCCGCCTGCAATTCAAGCAATCGCGGTCGCCCCAATTGCGAAGCAATAGGAAATCCGGCAAGCGTGATGCTTTGCGCACCTTGCCGGATCAAATCATCGACGCATCCCCAGTAACGGTCACGAATCGCCTCATTGACACCGTCAACAGTGTAATCACCGATTTCAATTGGGCTGGAAACCCGCAAGATATCCGGCGGCAATAACGGTTGCGATTGCGACATGGGGTGACGATCGGGTCCCAGCGGCGTTATGGTTCCAGCAACAAAGCGAACGCTGCCAAGTTCCTTTACAGTCATGATTGCTCCTGAATCACTGAGGCTTAAGGCCTGCGTCTCGTGCCACCTTGGTCCATTTGGTCACTTCAACCTTGATCATTGCACCAAACTCCTCGGGTGTGCGACTCGGCGCAGGCTCGGCACTTTCCTTAATAAAACGGGCGCTGATCTCGGCATCATTCATTGTTTGCAACAATGCTGTGTGAAGTTTCATGACGATTTCCCGGGGAGTACCCGCAGGTGCCATCAAACCGGACCAGTTATCCGCTTCGTAACCCGGCACACCCGCTTCGGCTATCGTCGGGATATCAGAAGCTGCGCTGGATCGTTTGGCACTGGTAACCCCCAATGCAACAAGTCGGCGATTGCGCACATGGGGCATGGCACTCAGCATGCTGCCTATCATCAGTGGCACCTCGCCAGCAATAACTCCCGTAAGCGCTGGGCCCACCCCCTTGAAAGGCACGCTGATCATCTTCGTGTTTGTCAGTCCGGCAAACAACTCCATCGAAAGATGAGAACTCGCGCCATAGCTTCCGGAAGCGAATTGCAGCGCCCCCGGCTTTGCCCTGGCGAGCTTGATCAATTCCCTGACATTGCGAACTGGAAGGGAAGGATTGGCAACAAGCAGATTCGGCAGGATCACCACCAGAGAAATAGGCAAAAAATCCCGCTCCAGATCGTATGAGAGATCCTTCATGATGGCCGGATTGGTTGCATGAGTGGCAAAAGTCGCCAGCAACGTGTAACCGTTTGCAGGCGCCTTTGATGCCATTTGCGCAGCAATACTGCCGCCTGCTCCAGCCCGGTTATCAATAATGACCTGCTGCCCAAGAATTTCCGAGAGCTTTGGGCCAATAATTCGCGCCACATTATCTGTGCCCCCACCCGGAGCACTTGGAACCAGCATGCGAATAGGACGATCAGGAAATCCCGCCGCATTCGCTATACCCGCACAGAAAAGCACTGCCGGCATCGCAATACACAATGACAGGTTCGAACCAGAATGTTTCCATTCAGCCATCATGCTGCCTCAGTTTTTTTAGGAGCATTGGCATCAAGCGTGAATTGCCAGCCTGCATTGAGTAGCTTCTGCAGCATTTCTGGTCCGAATTTATTTGAAATTGCATCTGCCGTTTCCGGAACACGACCTACATCGTCAAATTCACCAAGTTTGCCCTGAATAATGACCATTAGATGAGCGTCTTTGTCTGAAAGATTGATGAATTGACGGGTAACGCCTGGAGGAACAGCAATCAGATCGAAAGGCTCGATAACAGTACTCTCCTCTCCCTTGTCTCCCCAGCGGATTTCCCATTTACCCGTCAGGGCCATAAATGTTTCATGGGTGTTCCAATGCACATGGAGTCCGGGTCCATTCCCAGCCGGACAAGTAGCTATGCCCAAACGAAATACTCCAGCATCGCCACCGACCACGGCCGGTTTCGGAGACAATTGTCCTCCCAAATTATCCGGAGACATCACATTAAACGTGCTTTTTGCGGTGATCATCTCCATAACCTCACGCGGAATGCCAAGGCTGTCCGAGTGACGATCCTTGGTCGAGACGAGATCCTTGAATCGCGCGATACGCGTTTTCATTTCAGCTTGACTTGGTGTTTTGGTTTTAACTGTCATTATTTGATTCCCATCATAGAGGTTGATTTACTTGATTATTAATCAGCACGAATACCAGCGTCCCGGATAACCTTCCCCATCCGACTGACTTCCAAATTGACCAGAGCCGACAGCCCTGCAGGCGTGCTGCCTATGGCGTCAATACCCGCAATAAAAAACTTTTCTTTTACGTCAGGGCTTTGCAGGATACGAACGATTTCCTGATTTAATCGAGCAACTATCGATGTCGAAGTTCCTTTAGGTGCAAATATCGCAAGCCGCGACACCGACTCATAACCGGGAAGCGTATCGGCTACAGTTGGCAGACCCGGTGCCAGCGGAGTCGGCTTAGCACTGGTCACCGCCAACGCACGAAGGCGACCCGACTTCACCTGCGGCATGGCCGAACCCGGAACACTAAACATAAACTGTGTCTGCCCGGCCACCAGATCAGTCAATGCTTGTGTTGCACCTTTGTAATTCACCCGAACAACGTTAACGCCGCCCATTGATTTGAATAACTCACCGGCAATATGAACGGAATTCCCGGAACCTGACGTTGCAAAATTGAGTTCTCCGGGTTTTGCCTTCGCAAGCGCGATTAATTCTTTGACCGAATTCACAGCTAATTGGGGATGCACAACAAGAATATTTGCCGTTTCAGTAGCCAACGTAATTGATGAAAAATCACTGATGCTTGATGGCACGTTATCGCGCATGAACGGTAATAACCATAAAGTCGGTCCGCTTAAAAGCAAGGTATAACCGTCAGGGGTTGCCTTGGCAGCAAGATCTGCAGCGATCAAACCACGGTTATCCACAATGACCTGCTGACCCAGAGCAGCGCTCAGAGGGGTTGCGATAAGTCGCGTTGCGTAATCGCTACCACCTCCGGCTGCAGCAGTGATGATGCGCACTGGTTTTGAGGGATAAGCTGGAACAGTTGCCGCTACCACATCCATAACCATTCCAACTCCAAATGCAATCGACAATAACGAAAACGTCGAATACCGTATTTTCATTTGCCCTCTCCTCCAACAAGGTTATTCGCATGGACGACTCTTTGTTTTTTTATTGTTATATAGCCAGCAGCACCTTAAAAGCTATTCATTAATATGAATAATAAGTATTCTTATATTCAAATACCAGTAAATTACCTCCGTTTATTTACTGTTTAAAATCAAACACGAGAAACCATACCGAATGGAGAACGCCAGTGAACAGGCTATCGGCAATTCCGCGTGAATCCCTTCCTGAAGACCAGCGCCGCTTTTACGATGCCGTACTAGCGATAAGAAGACGCCCGGTCAGCGGACCCTTTATTGTCCTTATGAACAGCGCCCCGGATTTAGCGGCACGATTCGCCCATTTAGGTCACTACTTTCATTCTCGCGGGCAAGCAGACGAGTCGGTGCTTTCAATGCGGGTACGTGGCTTTGCATCACTGATCGGTTCGCGGGCCCTGGATGCACCCTACGAATGGGCTGCCTGGGTTAATTGGGCGCTTGAGGCTGGTGTACCGCAAAAGACAGTAGATGAAATCCGTGATGGCATTTCGCCAACAAATTTGACTGCAGAAGAAACCCTTGTTTCCGCATTTTGCTCACAGCTAATTTCAGGCAACCACAGGGTTAATGATTCCACATTCAAAGCCGCGCTGGAACATTTCGGCAACCAGGGACTCGTTGAACTTGTAGTCACCTTAGGTTACTTCACAATGATTGCCTTGCCTCTGAACGCGTTCGAAATCGGAATGACTGATGCGCAGAAAGGGCTGCGAAAGCCATTTGCCCCGCTTGGCATTATTGGCGATCCATGGATAAGTTCAGACAAAGATCGAACAGCTTTCCCCCGGATATCCAGCAGGATGCCGACATCCGCACGCATTCCACTGCTTTCCGCTCATGAAGATGTTGCACCAGAACATCAGCACTTTCTTGATCGCATTATCCGGACGCGGGGATGGATTTCCGGCGTCTTTCAGGTCCTGCTTCATTCACCAGATACGGCGGAGCGCATAGCCGCAACCGGATCATATTTCCTATTTGAAACATCACTTGCACCCAGCCTGCGCGCACTAACATGGATAATCGCCGCTCGTGAATTGGACTGTAATTACACATGGCATGCAGGCGTGTATGCAGCACGTGCAGCCGGTTTAAGTGAACGCCTGATTTCCTCACTTGAAAACGGGCAGACTTATTCTGAAATAACCAAAGACCAGAAAACTGTATTTGATTTTTGTTACCAGTTGTTACGCGGCAATCACCATGTCAACAACGAAATTTACCAAGCAGCAATTGACTGCTTCGGAGTTCCTGCAACTGTTCAGATTTCAGCCACACTCGGTTACATTGCGATGATGAGTTTTGTTGCGAATGCCTTCGAAGTCGATTGTTCTGAAGACGCTTCCAAGCCGGCTTTATGAGCATCACGGGCTGACCGAACTTGAAAGACGATATTGCAAATATTGATCTGCGCTTGTTGAGGTGCTTTGATGCACTGATGACTGAACGCAACGTTTCTCGAGCGGCTCAACTGGTCAGCACCAGTCAACCGGCAATGAGCGTGGCATTAGGCAAATTACGAGCGCTGTTCAATGACCCTTTGTTCATACGCGGCCGCGGTGAAATGGTGCCGACTTCGCGCGCCTTGATTTTAAACGACCTGATACGCGGCGTTCTTGATGGACTGGGCAACCTTTCTTCAGTTGCCGCACCATTTGACCCACGAACTTCACGTTCAAAATTCACAATGACCGCCCCTGGATACATCGGATACGTACTACTGCCCCGATTAACAATGTATCTGGAAAAAAACGCTTCCGGAATTTACGTCGAAGCGAGGGCGGCCAATCGTGAACGCGCTACCGAATGGCTTGAAAACGGCGAAGTTGATTTCCGGCTTGGATGGATCCGGGTTCCGCCTGCAGAGTTGCGGTTCAAGACACTTTATAAAGACAGGTTCGTATGCCTTGCACGCAAAGATCATCCTGATATCGAAAAAAAACTGACTCTTGAGCATTTCTGCTCACTACAGCACGTGAGGACCATGGTTCATCCACGAAGTGATTCCGGTGGAGTTATTGACCGCGCTCTTGGCGCACTTGGGAAACACCTGCAAATTGCCATGTTGGTACAGGAGGGGTTGACTGTTCCGCATATTGTTGCAAATTCAAACTTGATTGCTGCAGTTCCTGCCCGTCTTGCTCAAGGATTTGTTGACCAATTGCCGATCCGCGCCCATCCATTACCCTTTCGCCTGCCTGAACAGAATATTGCCCTCTATTGGCATGAACGCACGCACAGGAATCCAGCACACGAATGGTTTCGGAATCTTATCGGGAAGATTGCAAAGACATTTTGATTTTCAGCGAATGTTCTACCCGCTTTTCCACTCTCGACTCCTTTGACCGGGTTCAGCTTCATATAACGATCGCATTTTCTATTTATCGATAAAATTTTCAAGAACTGAATCCCCGAGAGCAACTTTCCACATCATATTGTCATGAGTACAGAATGCTTCAGATAAACAGAGATCTTGCCCCCTATTCCTGCAGAAAGCCCTTCACATATTTGACGTAGCCTTGCCACCCCGGCGGGGTTTTGTCTTCAGGGGGACGCTATACCGAAAGTCAGGGGGTCAGTATGGATGCATAGCTAGAAGTGCCACCCTGGGGGCAAGTCAGCTATAAGCAGAACTTGGCCAACGACCGTTTCCTACCCGTACCAGGCAGTCGCGTTTCTCCATAGCTGCTGTTCGTTGGCGATCGCCGGACTCGCAATGCAGCAGCACAGGCCTTCGAGTTGCTTGCGCTGATGCGCGCCGCAGCGCACTCCGGCATGCAGGCTGAACCCTGGGCTTGGGCACACAGACCTGCGGTGGCTATGGCGCAAACATTATTCACGCCTAACCGCGCGAGGAAGGCACACGGGTGGGCTTTTGCCAGCTATTCCGCCGCCGCTCTCTTTGCCTGCGCGCGGTCGAGCAGGGTCAGGCGCCACATCTCGCGGCTATAGCGTTCATAGTCGTAACCGGTGGCGGAATGGATGGTGCAGCGATTGTCCCAAGCCACGATATCGCCGGGCTGCCAGCACCATTTCACCGTGTATTCCGGCCCGGTGATCGCAGGCACCAGACTGCGGAGTATCTGAACACTTTCGTGCTCGGTGCCTTCCAGATCGCAAACGTCCAGCACATCCGGCGCGATATCCTGGCCTTTAGGCAGGATGGCGCAGGTGGAGGAATTCAGGCCATAGAGCGCCGGCTCGCCGCTGACCGGATGTTTCAGCACGATGGGCACCCGGTTCGGCGGATTGGCTGCCCGCTGCGCCGGCGTCAGGATCGGATAGTCCGGCGAGTAGGTGTTGATCTTCTTGTCGTGGTGGGCCAGCGAGCACACCGCTTCCAGCCCGTCCAGCTTCGCCTTGGTCGCGCCGTCCAGCCGCTGGTAGGCCGTGCGCATGTCGGCGAACAGCGTCTCGCCGCCTTCGTCGGGTGCAATCCTGCAATGAAAGACCGAGCCGATGGGCGGATGCTTGCGGAATGTGGAGTCCGTGTGCCAGACCGGGCGTCGGGTTTCCGGGTTATAGCGGATGTCGTCATCGGTGCGCAGTTGCGGCACCCGCGCGAGAGAGGCCTTCAGCTTGCCCGCCTCGTCACGGATGTTGCCGATGCGCAGGATGGGAAAGCCTTTGACTGACTTGTCTTCGCGGGCGGTCATGCCCTCGTATTCCACCGCGCCAAAAACCTCGGACCAGGCAACCAGTTCTTCCGGCGGGATGGTGGCCAAATCGTTGCCGCGGACAGCCAGCAGGCCGCCTTGGCGGGTCCAAAGATCATAGGCTTCACGCTTGAAGCTTGCGTCTTTCAGGTCGCGGCGGCTGACGCCTTCAATCATCACACCGAAATCGCCGTTCAAGGGGCTGGTCTTATGCTGCATGGTCCGAGGCTCGCTTTGATGTTGGAGGGGCCGAATTGCGTGCGGCAAAGTCTAATACGCCCCACCTGGGCGGTCGAGAGGGCGCGAATAGATATTTCAAGACACCTTTTTCCCGATCTGCAATCGGTATCGCCGTCCAAAGAGGCAGTCAATCAAGCGGTCTCTGGCAAAGATTCCCCGCGCTCAATGACGATTCGCAGCCCCTACCGACTATTTGATTTAATTATGTTTTTTACAATTAAATCGGCGGGCATAAAACCCGTCTACTGGGTTGTTGAATTAACGATTTAGGACAATCTCCAGCGCCGGTCGACAACGGCTGCCGATACCCTTTCCCAAGGCTTTAAAGTCATTTGGTGTGAATTTTTGGGCTAATAATTGTTTTGAATTCACATATTTCCGGCTCTGGAAGCCATGATTTCACCCTCTAATGGCTTGCCTGGATGCTGAAAGAATTCGCTCCACTAGTTAAAAAAGTCAGGCGGTGAAAAGGGCCATAGCTAAGGAAATGAATCAACATGAGTAGGAAAAGTTGGTGCTCTGGAAAGTGGATAAGGACTGCAGCCGACCGGTCATTCAGTAAGTACCTTATGAACCCATTCCGCAAAAATCAGCAACTTTCGATCTTCGCCATAAGGAGCCACCAACTGGGCACCGATAGGCAAGCCGCTTTGTCCTTTAAAGACCGGCACTGTAATTGCAGGCACGTGCAGTGCAGTCCATATCCGGTTGAAGGTGGAATCTCCCGTTGATTGCAACCCAAGCGGCGCCTCACCAGAAGCACTGGGCACAAGCAGGATATCGTGATCGCGGAACACATCATTTAGCATTAGGCGGCATTTTGCGGCATGCCGCTGAGCCGTAACGTAACGATCAAAATCGCATTTTTCGGCTTGCCTGATTTTAACCATCAGGGTTGCACTGATTTTTTCAGCGAAATGCATTCGTTCGCATTCCAGCGCACGAACCAATTCGTAATCACTAATCGAGCCGTGAGTTGCAGACATGCCATTAAATGCTTCAGGTAATTCAACTTCCTGAATACGCGCGCCCGCCTTGGCAAGGATCGGCAGTGCTTTCGAAAAAGCTTCCCTGGTCGCGGTATCAGCATGCGACCATTGTGGAGTTCGCCAAAATCCAATCCGCAGGGGCGAATGTTGACCAGAAAAGTCCACGGCACTTTGACCGATCAGCGTGGTAAACATCAACGCAGCATCAGGAACATTTCGAGCCATCAGCCCTACTGTGTCCAGTGACTCCGAATTTGGCTTGACCCCCGCACGGTTGATCACGTTAAAACTGGGCTTCAAACCCACGACTCCACAAAAAGCAGCCGGTCTCAACACCGATCCACCTGTTTGAGTCCCCAACGCGAACGGGACCATCCCGTCAGCAACGGCAGCAGCTGAACCACTCGACGAGCCTCCCGGTGTGTGAGCGGGATTGAGTGGATTACGTGTCTTGTTTGGATGACGCATGGCGAATTCCACCGTCACCGTCTTTCCCATAATGTTGACACCGGCCTTGCGTAAAACGGCGACACAAGCCGCATCCCACTGCGGACGGTAACCGGCATAGATTGGCGATCCATATTCGGTCGGCATGTCCACGGTATCAATGATGTCCTTTACCCCGACTGGCAAGCCATGCAGCGGACCACGACGAGGCTCCAGATCCAGGGCACGCGCCTGGGCTATGACCTGTTTTGGATCAATATAAGCCCATGCTTTAACTGCATCTTCCCGCTCGGCGATCCGATTAAGACAAGCTTCGGCCAACTGCACAGCAGTGAGTCGACCTGCGGCCATCAATGCAGAAGCTTCTGTTGCCGCAAACCAAGTTTTGGATGTCAATTGCCACTACTCCCTGGGAATCCCGGCTTTTTCGATCACTCTACCCCAGCGACGCACATCAGCGACCACGAACTCAGAAAATTGCTTAGCGGACCCGCCCGCTGGATCTACACCAAGTTTCGCGAATCGTTCCTTGACGTCTGACATTTTCAGAATCTCATCAACCTTACGGTTAAGATTATTGATAATGACATCAGGGGTTCCCGCTGGAGCAAATATGCCGGACCATTGAACCACCTCGTAGCCTGGCACTCCTGCCTCTGCAATGGTAGGAACTTCCGGCAACACCGTTGCCCGCTTAAGCGTGCTGACACCCAATGCCTTTAGTTTTCCTGTTCTGATATGCGGCAGTACCGAGTTTGCGCTAAATGTTCCTAACTGGACTTCCCCACTCAGCAGAGCAGTGGCAGATGGTGAACTACCCTTGTATGGAACATGCACTATATGGATTGCCGCCATAGACTTGAATAACTCCATGGCGAGATGACTCGCACCCGCAGTGCCAGCACTTCCAAAGTTGAGTTTTCCCGGATTTGCTTTTGCGTACGTCAACATTTCACTGAGTCGTTCGGGGACTGAAGGGTGCGCCACCAGAATCAAGGGTTGAGAACCTACCTGGATCACCGGAGCCAGATCTTTGATAGGATCAAATAATGGGTTCCTGGAACTGTTAGGGACAGTCGCAAACGCCGCATTGGTAAATAGAAGCGTATATCCATCGGGCAATGCCTTTGCGACAATTTGTGTGCCAATAGCACTGCCTGCACCAGGACGTGCGTCGATCACGACTGGCTGCTTCCATGCCAAAAGCAGTTGCTGCCCGATAGCGCGGGCCTGCGCTTCGGTGCTGCCACCCGGTGCGTAGGGGTCAATCATACGGATCGGCCTGTTTGGATAATTTTCTGCGGCATGAGCGATAGTTGCACCGAATATCATCAAGGTTGCACCGAATACGTGCGCCAATATCTTTATGTTCATATCGTTTTCCCCATAGCAAATAAGTAATTTCCAAGTCTCTGCAATCCACCGCTCCTAATTTGCGCAAAAAATTGCGCAATACGACGCGCGTGTTTTACATGCCGCAGCACAGCCACGAGCAAGAATTGCGCCTTGAAGCCACTGCGCCTGAACGACCCAGCCTGCCCGTGCAGCTTGGTAACAATAAAACGATGGATTGGAGCCACAACAAAGAATCAGGCTCTCTTGAGAACGTCCTGCCTACTGTTCTACCCCCCACCTCCCCTGTTGCTAATAGTCGGGGACATCCCCCAATCGTTGAAGTTCACACGACCAGGAATACACTAAGTCGCCTGTCTCCCCGATCGGAACAGCAAACGCAACAAGGTGCCTTGGCTACACAAAGGTTTTCAGGTCAATTATTTGCATTTTTTTTATCGACTCTGCCAAGCAATTATTAAAGCTAAGCAAACATCCGGTGAATTTGGTCAGCTATTTCGAGCGTCCGTTTATCAGAATGCATCGGGCCGATAATCTGGAGACCCACAGGAAGGCCTGAAGGTCCTTTCAAAACGGGTATGCTCACGCACGGCAAATGCAACGCCGTCCACATTCGACTGAATATCGCATCACCTGCGTTATCGATCCCATAGGGTGCTTCGCCTGGTGCACTGGGTTCAATAAGCACATCAAAATCCTTGAACAGCAAAGACATTTTCAGTCGGCATTCCGAGAGAACTTGCTGCGCAGACAAATACGCTTCCAGTGATATGCCTTTACCTTTTTCGAATCGCGCAGATAGTGACTTGCTGATTTGATCAGGAAAATTACTCCGCTCGTAACTGTATGAGCGGAAAGACTCATAAAGATTAATCGTGGCCTGCGCCTCAGTCGCGAGATCACATGGCCTCGGCAAGCTTACTTCGCTGACGTCGCAGCCTGCCTCTCTCAGCGACTCTCCCGCATTGAGAATCATGGGTATCGTACCTGCATCCGCAGATGCCCAGTAAGAAGAATGACAAATCCCCACGCGAATATTGTCGTATTTATTGAAAATGCCGCTGTATTCCCAGCCGATCAAAACAGACGCGAGAAGCGAAGCATCGCCAACTGTTCTGGTGAGAAATCCGACGGTATCGAGAGTTTCCGAAGTAGACTTGATCCCTGCCCTGTTTATCAACCCGTATGAAGCCTTGAAACCAACCACACCGCAATAGGATGCAGGACGGATAACCGAAGCACCAGTCTGCGTTCCAAGTCCCAAAGGGCACATGCAATCCGCAACAGCTGCGGCGGAACCGCTTGAGGAACCTCCGGGTGTATGAGCAAGGTTTTCAGGATTACAGGTGCGTGCGGGGTGACATACCGCAAACTCCATGGTCTCAGTTTTCCCCATGATCACACAGCCTGCTTCACGGAGGATCGAGACACAAGAAGCGTCATTCACAGGCTGATGCGCGCGATAAACAGGCGATCCGAATTGGGTGAGCATATCGGATGTATTGATAATGTCTTTGATGCCGACGGGTATGCCATGAAGAGGTCCTCGAGGCGACTCTCCGTCTCTGGCACGGGCCTGCCTCAGTACATATTCGGGATCAATGTAAGCCCAGGCCTTAACTTCCGCCTCACGCGCATCGACCCGGCGCAGGCAGGCTTCGGCTATTTCAATCGCACTGCACTGGCCGGTAGCCAACAACCTGGATAACGTCGTCGCCGGCAGTTCATTCAGAATTCCCGGGTTTATGCTTCGTGATGACATGCTGGGATCGGATGACGTCACTGAACTCGATATCGAGCAGCTTAGCGCGATGTACGCATGCTGTTCAGGAATCGCTCTTCAGCCTGCATGATTTCCTCTGCCGCCCATGGCGTCATATTGAAAACCGTAGATATCGGAAAAATCCGTTCCTCCTCTGTCAGCAGTGCCTTTCGATTCGCCGCGGACCCCAGTACCGGTGAATGCACCTGCAGCAAGATGTTTTCATCCTCCGTAGGAACTATTGCCCAATGCGGGACGTTGCGTGCAACAATATTGAAGTCCCCTTCGCGGCAGTCAAATCCGTCATCAGGGGTATAAATCTTGATCTGGCCTTTTACGAGAAAATGTATCTGCTCTGCGTCATGTATGTGCGGCACAGAGTGATAGCCGCCCTTCCTCGTTGCAATCGTCATATTGTGCTCAAGGCCGTGCACACATTTGGAAGTCAGCTTTCCGGAAGCAGCCGCACCAATTGCACCGGAATGAACGCTGGTTGTCAGCTCGGCTGCACGCACCAGTAAAGGACCCTCCTGCGGTGGCGCATTTTTACCCTCCGCATCATCCGCATACTTTCTTGCCAGCCAAACAACTTGCGGATAATCATCATCTTTTGCAATCATTGATTCATCGAACAAACCGCATTTTGAGCCCCGAACCTCAGGGTTGCCAATGAGTGGCAGACTGTTGGATTCATAGAAAACGCATTTCCGCTCCGAGCGATTCCACATCCAGTGAATCTTCATCCGCGGAATCCGAATGGCATCGCCCTGCTTCAGCAAATACTGGATGCCCTCCACATAAACGCATAACTCACCTTCCGCCACGTAATTGATCTGTTCACTGGAATGAATTTGGGGCGCCGGATGATATCCGGGTTCGCACTCGGCAACGGCCAGTGAGACGCTGCGCCCAAAAACCATTCGCATGTTTATGCGGGAACTGTCCGAGGCGTCTTTGGGCATTGAACCCATATCATAAAAATTCGGAAGATCCGCAATATTGACGATTTGAGACATGAATTAATCCTTCAGGTTTTTATTCCGATTAATGATTGCTCTGGGAAAAATCACAATTCCGGCTTAAGTACTTTTTTCCACTGCAGTACTTCTCTCTGGATAAATTTTCTGAAATGATCGGGCGAGCTTTCAATTGGTTCTGCGCCCTGAGCCAGGAATCGTGCCTGTATGTCGGGCCTGCGCTTGAACTCAACCAGCTGCTCAGCGAGCTTGTCAACGATGGGGCGAGGCGTTCCAGCGGGTGCCGCCAACCCGTTCCATCCTGCAGTGTCATATCCTGACAAGCCGGATTCAGCGATTGTTGGCAAATCCGGGAGTGATTTTGATCGATAGGATGTAGATATTGCGATTGCGCGGATTTTTGCGGACTTGATTTGCGGCATTAACGCAGGCAATCCACCAAACATCATTTGAATCTGACCTCCGATCAAGTCCGTCAGTGCGGGACCTGTTCCCTTATAAGCGACCTGGACAATATTCACGTTCGCCATGCTCACGAACAATGCGGTGGCCACCTGGGGTCCACTGCCAGGTCCCGGCGAGCCTGAATTCAAGCTGCCAGGTTTGTTTTTCGCGAGTTGAATGAGCTCCTGAACACTTTTCGCCATCACGGAAGGATGCACTGCAAGAATCTGGGGTATGACGGCAGCAATTCCGATGGGAGCAAAGTCCTTCGTCGGATCATAACTAAGCTGTTTGTAAAGAGCCGGGCTTGTAACCAGCGCAGGCGATGTCGTAAGCAAGGTATATCCGTTCGGCGCGGCTTTGGCTACGATTTCATTTCCGATATTGCCTCCGGCCCCACCACGGTTATCAATAATGACCGGAACTCCCCATGCACGATTTAAATGCTCCCCAATCATGCGCCCTAGGATATCGGTGTTTCCACCAGCGGCCTGCGGTATGACCATACGGATCGGATTGGCTGGATAAGTAGCAGCATTAGAAACTTGTGCGTGCGCATTCAAGCTGCCCAACGTAAGTGCCAGAATCAGCATGAATTCCTCAAGAATTCGATATTTCCTGTTCATATTTCCCCCTTTATCAATAGCCATTTAATTCTTGAATTTCAGGATTATCACGTGATCAGCCTGACTGATAAACCTTCCTGTTGCTTCCCTCATCGCGCCGAATTAAATCTTAAGCGATGCAATAAATTGCCGCACTGATTGGCAAGCATTCGAAATTCCTACAATTTATTGGAACAACACATTTCCTTGCACAACATTCTGTAACTTCCCCCCGCACTAACTGCTACCGGGGAAACATCCAATCAATCCCATTAAGAAATTGATTTTTAACTTAATGCACGCACTAGCGCTTCAACGTCGGTCAGATCCTCAAGATTCCGGATCAGCCCTACAGCTTTATCAACATTGCCTGCAGAAATCGGATTGGCCGAGAAAGACACGCAATCCCGAAACTTTTCCTCAAGCTGCTCCCAGTTGACCGGGTTTTTGGGGTCGCCGGGTACCCCCGTTGATCTGTGATCAAAGCGCCTTCCGTCTCGTGTCACAACCTCGACTGAGGTGCTGGAAACGTCAGCGGAACCACCACGGCCTGTTGCAGCCTTGCCTGCCGGACGGTAACTGACCCTGTCAGCCATCGCCAAAACAACAGGATCCTGCAGACCCTCTTCCGTATAGGCCCGAAGGGTGACATTGCCCTTCGCCGCCATGATCGCTGTCGTGAAAGGAATGCTGTATTTGCCGTCAATACTCACCTTGGGTCGGCGCTTCAGTTCAATCGGTTCACAAAGAAGGCGCGTACCCCCGGTTCCGCCCACGATGGTGATTGCCCCAATGTCGTCCGGCTTGAGGTGCTGATCCTTCATGATGGCCATAATTGAGGCATTGGTTGTGCGGGTGTAAGCACATGCCGGCCAAACCTTGAAACCATGTTTCTCAATCAATGGAAAGTGCTCGCCTAGCCGGTCAACAATACCGCCCCAATCCGGCTCATTTCCCCTGATGTAAGTACGGAAAAAACCATAACGTCCCTCAATAACCTCTTTGGAGCCAATAATGCCGCGCTGCGCAAGCTGCGCAGCAAGAACCGCACCCTGGCCTGAAAATCCTGCCTGCATGGATCTCATGTGTGTTGCAGCGCCCACTGCCATCTGCCTGCTGCCACTCATCTGGTTGAACCCGATGCCCAGCGCATTTTCCATGCGCTGCTCATCCAACCCCAGCAGTCGTCCGCCAGTCGCGGCGCCTGCGATATAACCAATGAGTTGGGTTGCGAACCATCCTTCGGTCATTGTCCAGTCCGGAACATCAATGGCCCGACTGATTCGGGTCATCAAATCCATTCCTGCAGCAACAGCGGTAATCAGTTCTTTACCGCTGACAGACCCCATTTTCTCGGCTAGCGCGATTGCCACGGGTATGGTGACGATGCTCGGGTGCCCACTCTCACCAATATCATCAAAATCAAGCATATGGCCCAGACTGCCATTAACAAACACGGCCCATCCAGCAGGTGCCTTGCCCCCGAAACCCAGAATCGTCGACTCTGGCTTGCCGCCCATTTCCGCTACGTATTCAGCAAGTACTTTTGCCTCAGGAGACAGACTGCTGGCGCCAATCGACACGCCCAACGTATCCATCACACACTGCTTGATGACATCCACCAGCGGTTGAGGCAAGTCCTCATACCGCAACTTTGCTGCATGTTGCGCGAGCTTGTATGTAATGCCTGCGGCCGCTGAAACATCCAGTTGCGCAGAAGAATTCGCCTGAATGGTCATTACTATCCTTTTTTATTGGTCAACCCGAGACTCTTGATGATTTTCCCCCACCGGGCAGTTTCTGCATCAATAAAACTGCGAAACTGTTCGGGCGTATTCGGCGATGCTGAGTCAGCTCCTTCAGCAGCCAAACGTGCTTTCATCTCAGGTGCGTTGACGACCGCAATGGACTCGCGGTTGATTACGTTGATGATCGGTGCCGGCGTGCCTTTCGGCCCGAGAAACCCGTACCAACTGCGAAGGTCATAACCCGGCACACCGGACTCTGCGACTGTGGGCAAATCGGGTAAAGCCGGGACACGTTGCGGACTGGTAATGGCCAGCGCCTTCAACTTGCCGCTGCGCACCAGTGGTCCGGCAGTCAATGTATTGGTAATGGACAATTGCACACGCCCGGCCATTAAATCAACCATGGACAGCCCACTGCCTTTGTAGGGCACATGCGTCATTTCAACAGTCGCCATTGCTTTGAAAAGTTCCATGCCAAGATGGACGACCGTGCCAACACCGCTTGAGGCATATACCAAGGGCTTGGATTTGGCCAGGGATATCAACTCCTTGACCGTATTGGCCTCAAGAGTCGGGTTTGCCACCATCATGTAAGGCTGTGACAGCAGCATGCAGACAGGCGCCAGTTCCCTTGATATATCGGTAGACACAGTGCCCAGCAGCATGGCGGTGACATTCTGCGCGCTTAGGGTGACCAGCGTGTATCCGTCCGGGGTTGCTTGCGCGCCCATCTGCAAAGAAATGGCGCCCGAAGCGCCTGCCCTGTTGTCGACCACGACAGATTGACTGAGACGTTCAGACAGTTTTTGCGCAACCGCCCGGGTCATCACATCGCTGCCACTGCCAGCCGGCGTACCGACAAGCACCCTGATGGGTTTTTTGGGATAACCCGGCAACAACGATTGCGCACCGGCCGGCAACACAAACAGCATCCCGACAGCAACCAGGAATCCATTAATAATCGTCACGCACCCCTCCTTGTTTTTTATTTACGACTTGTTATCAATACCTCGTTACCTTCGACTTTGAACTGGTGGTCGAAGTCTTCGGATACCCATTCCATGAACTGCACGGCCTCCTGAAACCGCGCATCTCCGTTACACAAAACCTCAGGGCGAAGTTTTTTATCAATCAGTACCGGAAGAAACGATACTTTCTCAATACCCTTTTGACCGATTATGGCCTTTGCCACAAGGCTGCGCTTGGCATCCGATCCGTAGGACAGGTGTGGATAATCCGGATCCAGTACAACACCATATTTCTTCTCGAAAGAAGCCGCTTTTTCCGGGGATTTGGCGGTCGATGACATGATGAAGTTCGACAAGCTGTAGAAACACACCGCGCCCTGGTGCACGCCTATCGCCTTCGGCGTGTGTGCATGATGTCCCAGCAGCAAGTCTGCTCCAGCGCCAATCGCCGCCTCCGCAACGGCGACCTGATAATCAGCAATCAGCCTCGGAATATAGTGAACCCCCCAGTGAAGCGAAACCACCACGGCATCGGCTCTGGCTTTTGCGTTCTTAACGTCTTCAACGAGATTCACCAGATCTTCTGCATGGGGTATGGTGATCACCCTGGGCGGAATACCGGGCTGGTAATCAAACGACTCGTAATAAGTGTGCACCCTCAAGGGCGCCACACCAGGGCTGCCCGGGCCGGCCGCATAGCCATTCTGCAAAATGGAACAGTAGGCAAGAAACGCAACCTTGACGCCGTTTTTTTCAATGATTTCCGGAGCTCGCGCCTCCGCGAGATTCCTGCCCGCACCCACAACCTTGATACCCTTGCTGCGCAGCAAATCCGCAGTATCGAGCAGCGCATCACTCCCCCAGTCCATGGCATGGTTACTGGCGAGTGAAACAACGTCAAAGCCGCAATCAGTAAATACGGAAATCATATGCGGCGGAACCCGGCTATGCGCCCCATTGGAGTGCAACTGAAATTCACCGCGAGTTGAATAAACTCGCTCGACCTGCGCGAAGCGCAGATCCGCCTCCTGCAACACCGGTTTTACCAATTCCGAATAGCGTTCAATCGGCTCATGAATCGGTCCGACATCACCGCACGCCAAAAGACTTAATGTATTCATCCCCAGCCTGCCTGATCAGCTGTATTTGGTTTTGGCTGCAGCGCCCAGATAACGGGTCTCCAGTTCCTGCTGCCGGTCTGCGCCCTCGCCTTCCGGACCGACAAAAGGCCGTGGATATGGTCGGTCCTTGCGGCTAAGCTCGAACGCTTCCCAGGCGGCAATTCCGCGATGCTGGAAATCCTGCATGAAGTCATGCAAGGCAGCCCACATCACCTGATGCGTAAACCCCGGATACCAGGCGATGTTGACACCCAGTGCCAAGTGCTCGTCCAGGCCAAGATAACGCGGCAACTTGCCTCTCATGAACGAAAACGGTCCCTCCAATGCCTTGCGCGCCTGCCGGATCTCGTCTTCGGAGTGGGGAGACTCAAGCTGCACCCAGTCCACACCCGCTTCTTCAAGGTATGCCTTAAGGCGAACAATGGCGTCCTCTAGGCTGCTATTCACCGCATCCCGGGCGTAGCACTGCGACATGATCACAAAGTCAGGGTCAATTTCGTTTTTCATGTCGACCGCGGCTTTGTAGCGGGCCACAGCCTGCTCGATGGGGACGACCTCGACTCCAGCGCTCTGCGTGCGCCGTTTGCCCTCTATGGGCTGATCATCGATGCGAATTCCCGCAATACCGGCACGGATCGATTCGCGAACCAGCCGCCGCACCGCCATGATTCCTCCATGGCCGGTGTCACCGTCAAGAATGATCGGAAATTCAGCACTCTGCGCAATCCAGCCACCGATCTGGATGCATTCCATCATGCTTGCCGTGCCCACGTCGGCCAATCCCGTATAAGAGCCCACGACGCCACTGGTACCGACGAAACCGACTTCGCAACCGGCTTGCGCCATGATTCGTGCATGTGTGGCAGACGGCGGATGCAACACCACCAGCACTTTGCCCTGCCGGTGTATGAGCTGCTTCAGGCGGGTGGTTTTCTTGAGGTGATCCATCATCAGCCAGCCTGCTTTGATTTGGAAAGAGACTGCAAAGCCGCTTCGCGGCCTGCAATGCGGCCAAATACTGCGCCGGCCATCAATCCCGAGCTGCCGGGATAATTGAAGTAAAACAGCCCGCCAACCAATTCCCCGGCTGCATAAAGCCCGGGCAAAGGTTCATCCTCGATATCCAGCACCTGGGTTGTTGGAGCGATCTTGACGCCACCAAATGTAAAAGTAATGCCGCAAGTCACGGCATAGGCACTGAAGGGCGCCTTTTCAATCGGATTCGCCCAATTCGACTTGTTGATTGCAAGACCTTCGGTGCACTTACCGTCTTTGATATTGGGATTGAACGACACATCCCTTTTGACCGAAGCATTGAACTCGCGCACTGTTTTCAGGAACGTCGGCGCATGGACATCCTCCATCTTCGCCACGAGCTCCTCAATCGTATTCGCCTGGACCTTTGTGGTGCCCTTGGAACGGTATTCGTCATGCAGCAGATGATCCACCTGCGAGTCGAACACATGCCAGGCAAAACTGCCCGGCTGCTCCAGCACGATGCGGCCATATTTTGCGTAGGTGTAGTTTCGGAAATCCGCACCCTCGTCGACAAAACGCTCGCCATTGGCATTGATCATGAGACTGAACGGATAACCGTTCCGGCTCGCCGTGATCGGACGATCCAGGTCACCAAAGTCCGGTGCGTAACGCTCCCACGACACTGAGTGACAGCCTGACCATTGCCCGTAAGCCTGTGCACCGGCATCCAGCGCCATTCTTATGCCGTCCCCGGTGTTGAAGCGCGTCCCCCTGACCTTGGCCATTTCCCAGCCAGCCCCGAGATAACGCGTACGCCACTCACGATTCGCCTCAAAACCACCCGCTGCAATCACCACGGCATTGGCGTGAATCTGCTCCTCCACGCCCTTGGTTTCAACGCGCACGCCACAAATGCCCGAGGGTCCGCGAAGCAGGCCCGTGGCGCGGACACCATATCGAATATCCACACCGTATTTCACCGCTGCCTTGTATTCAGCCTCTACAAGACCACGGCCACCGCCAGTCGCCTCGACAACCGTTCCTCCGAAAAATTTGAATTTGCCTTCGTGCTTGAAGGCATATCGGCCAAACCGGGGGACAAAGCGGACGCCACGCCCATGAAGCCATTGGACCGTATCCGTACTGTTGAGCACCACGGTCTCGGCCAAGTCAGGATCGCAGTAATACTGGGTGACGCGCCCCAGGTCATCCAGATACTGCTCCGCCGTGTATTCGCCAAAATCCGTATTGGCGATCTCGCCCTCGGACAGATCCGGAACTACGGATCGTACGGTTTCGGCGCCGTTATGCACCATGCGAAATCCGCCGCCGGTAAAAGCGCTGTTCCCGCCCCGCTTCTCCTCGGGTGCGCGCTCCAGCAGCAATACCGATGCGCCATGCTCCTTTGCAGACAGCGCTGCGCACAGGGCAGCATTGCCGCCGCCGACTACCACAACATCATATTTCTCAGACATTCTTGCCATCCTCTTTCATTGCATTGCTGTTTGCCATTGCCCGCTTGCGCTGATAGCGCTCATAGGCGAATTGCGGAAGACCGCCACATTCGAAAATCTCTTCAATCGCGGCAGGATATTTTCTGAGCGCGACACTTTTTCCGGACTGCGGATTACTGACCAATCCTCGGGGATAATCCACTTCGAGCTGCTCACCGTCATTGATCAGGGACGATATCCCCGGAGCAACAAAAATCGGAATCGCCCTTGAAATGCTGTTGCGCAGAAACAATCGCGCCACTGACTCGGCAATAATGGCCGCGATCCCGACCTCGCGCAGCACCAGGCCCGGACGGCTCGATCCGCAGCCAAAGTTACGGCCGGCGACCAGAATGTCACCCGGCTTGACCTCTCTCGGGAACTCCGGCCGGTAGACCTCCATCGTGTGCAACTTGAGTTCTTCCATCGTGGGATACAGGTAATAGGGATTAATCGCATCGGTCTCGATCGAATCACCGAACTTCCAGACTCGCCCACGAATGACTTTTTTGAGATTAAAGGCCACGAAGCACCTCTTTCGGGTTCACAATTTCGCCGGCTACGGCAGCTGCGGCAACGGTCAACGGCCCGCCGAGATAAATTTCCGCGCTCTGGCTGCCCTTGCGCCCCCTGAAGTTCCGGGTTGTCGCCGTGATGCAAATCTCCCCGTCCGATAAAAAGCCGACGCGGGGCTGGCAGATTCCGCAGCCCGGCGTAATGACCTGAGCTCCGCCCTCGATCAGCGTTTCGATCAGACCTGCCTTCAGGCACTGCAGATAAACCTGCTGCGAAGCCGGAGAAATGATGAAGCGAACGCCTTTGGCCACCTTGTTTTTCTTGAGCACCCGGGCCGCGATCTCGATATCTTCAAAGCGGCCATTGGCACAAGAACCGATTTGTGCCTGATGGATACGCGTGCCCAGCACCTCATCCACCGGAGCAATGTTGCCAAACTGATGAGGCTTCGCCACGACGAAAGGAAGTTCATCCACGTTCAGAGTGATCTCTCTCGCATACTCCGCACCTGGATCCGCCGCCAGCGGTTCATAGGGCTTTCCGGTGCGGGACTTGACGAAGGAGTCTGTGGTGGCATCGGCAGGAAACATCGCGAACTTTGCACCGAGCTCAACGCCATGAGTCGACAGACACATGCGGCTGTCAATTGACAATTGAGGAACCATGGAGCCCGCGTACTCGATGGACATGCCTTGCGCAAAATCCTCACCGTACAAACCGGCGAGTTGCAGAATGATGTCCTTGGCAATCGGATAATCGGGCTGGGTGCCGTCAAGATGAATCCTTACTGATTGCGGTACCTGAAACCACAACTCGCCGAACAACAACACGTACAGCATGTCCGCACGGGTGATGCCCGTCGCACCGGCGTTGATTGCCCCGTAACCCAGAGTATGCGAATCATTGCCCACCACAAGCTCGCCCGGCCGCACCAGCCCGTAGTCGAGCATCATCTGATGGGCAATTCCAGGCTCGGAATCATGGAAACACCGGATGCCCAGCCGCTCCACCTCGCGCCTGACCAGCGCGTTCTCGTCGGCGAGTTTCTGCGAAAGCGTGGGTTGATGGTGATCGAGCAGAACGAATATGCGATCGCGATCCCAGACTTCCGGCAAACCATTTTCAAAACCAGCCTCGATCGCCATGTCATGCATGGGCTCGCTGGCATGGTAATGGCACATTGCCCCGTCAATGCGGGCCTCAAGGAAATCGCCGGCCCGGACCTCCTCACCCTTCAGATTGTTCCTGGTCAGTAGTTTCTCTGCAATTGTTTGCGCCATCTTCAGCTGTAGCCTTGTCTAAGGGTTGTAAACAGTCAAACTCGCCGGCGTTCCCTACGAGTGTCCGTTCGGGAACAGCCGCTTGAGTCTCTCCCGCTGCGCTGCGTTGACATGACTCCGCGCGGCTTCTTCTGCTTTTTCCGGGTCGCGGCGACGTATGGCATCCGCCAGCTTCGCATGCTCCATCAGGGCCGTTTTTGCACGTTCAGGCAACAACATCAGCGGCCTTCCCAAAAGCCACATGGAGTCATTCACGGCAGCCAGACTCTTTTCAAGGTAACGGTTATGTGCGCCTTTGTGGATCGCATCATGGAACCGGCGATTATGATCGGCGAGTGCATTGTGATCTCCCTCCAATTCACGTTCGCGCACCACCAGGTCGGTTAAATCCTGCACCTCCATGTCCGAAGCATGTCGGGCACAAAGACGGGCGGCGGTACCCTCAAGCACCTCACGCATTACGTACAATTCCATTACCGCCTGCCGATCAAGCGTTGCCACGACCAATCCGATGCGCGGCTCATGAACAAGCATTCCCTCATTCTCCAGCCGGCGAATGGCATCACGAACAGGAGTGCGGCTGAGCTTCAACCAATCGGCAACCTCAACTTCCATAACTCGCTCACCAGGCTTGATCTGGCTTTCGTGTATGGCATCACGCAGACACCGGTACGCGTGCTCGCTGCGCGAACCATGACGAAGGATTTCTGCTGTGGATTTCTTTGGCGACATGGATGGATGATTTCAAGTTGCGTTGATAATCCAGAATTGACGCTCACTATTTTCGGCAGTATTCTAATGTATACATGGAAATACTGGTAGAAAAAAACGCAATAGCCGTAATAATCGTAACAATCGTAATAACCGCAGTACATCAAAAAGCAAAAAAGCGACAGCCCCAAAATGCCGATTTTCAGCGATCGGCAGTCTTGCATTAACACTTAAAATACAAGTCCCATCCGGAGGAATTCAAATTGTTCAAAGCTGCCATCATTGCCTGCGCTGCATTGCCCTGCTTCGTCTCGACCGGGCTGCTTGCGCAATCCAGCTATCCAGTCAAACCAATACGTTTGGTCGTCGGTCAGGCAACGGGTGGAGCCACTGACGTAATTTCCCGGCTGGTGAGCCCGAAACTCAGCGAGCAGTTGGGACAGCAAGTCATCGTTGAAAACCGCACCGGTGCTGCCGGCTCGATCGGTGCTGCGTTTGTCGCAAAAAGCGCACCTGATGGCTACAACCTTCTCGTGGCGTCAAGCAGTTACGCAATCAATCCGAGTCTGTATACGGATATGCCGTTTGATCCGGTGCGGGACCTTTTACCCGTCACGCTGATCGCCGAGGCCCCTTTTCTTCTGGTCGTGCATCCGTCCATGCCCGTTCGCTCTGTCAGCGATCTCGTCACCCTTGCCAAACAAAAACCCGGAACACTGAATTTCGCTTCAGGTGGAAATGGAAGCTCCGGTCATTTGGCTGGTGAACTCTTCAAGTTTCTCGCCGGGGTAAACATTGTCCACATCCCGTACAAGGGTGCGGGACCGGCGCTGGTGGATGTGATGGCGGGGCAAGTGCACTTTACCTTCGGCAGCGTGCTTTCCTCCATGGGTCACGTCAAAAACGGCAGACTTCGCGGACTGGGCGTTACCGGGGGCAAGCGCTCGCCGGGCGCTCCTGACCTGCCCACCATTGCTGAAGCAGGCGTAAAAGGTTATCAAACAACAAGCTGGTACGGCCTGCTCGCGCCGGCCAACACTCCTGCACAGATCGTCAGTCTGCTCAGCGCAAGCATGAATAAAGCGGTGCACTCCCCGGATGTAAAAAACAAGATCATCACTGACGGCGCTGAACCTGACGGCGGAACGCCAAAACAGTTTCAGGATCTCATGGCAGCCGAGATGCGTCGTGCTGCAGAAATCGTAAAACGCGCCGGCATCAAACCGTAAACGGCATGACCCGGCATTCCCGAATTGCTCACCAGCAACCTGCAGATGAGCCGGCAAACTTGACGATTATTTGTTTTCATCGGGAACAATATGCAAATTCCAATTGCGCCTTGGAAATGAAAAAATGGCTGCGGCCGACTGCGGATCACGCAAATCACGGATAAAACCGGATAACCATATAAGTAATTGATTTTATTGATTAATATGGATGCGGATGGCAGCTCGCTTCGCAGCACACCGACCAATAACATTGCCCAACTTCGGTTGGGCATTTTTTTGTTTATTCCTTGACGCACTTTTCTGCCCCGATGGCTTAATCTAGTTCAAACCGCTGAGTCATATCTGGAAAGAACTCTGTGGTCTGAGTCATAATCGGCGCTGAAATCAGGACGTCGAAGATTCCGTGAGAATCACGACCAGAAAACCCAGCTGAAAGCACACCCTTGCATTCAAAGCCCGCCAACGTACTGAGCATCGCGCAGGAGGAACTGCGGGGCATTTCGAGAACCGTCGCTGAAATCGAATGGCTGCTGCTGGTGCTGGTGCTGCTGTATCAGGTTTTTGCAGGTCCGGACGAACATGAACGGACGGCGATCACCATGGTGCTGTTCTTCAATGCCGCGTTCGTCCTGAGTTTCCGCTACACCAATTTCTACAAGACCGAGTCGCGCGGGAAGATCGCAATTGAAACCTTCGCGATGCTGCTTTTCATCACCTGGGTGCTGTGGTTCTCGGGAAAGCTTGCCAGCCCCCTGCTCAACACTTATCTGCTTGTGATCATCACGAGCGCGCTCACACTGGGCAAACTCGCGACGATGCTGGAAATGGCGCTGATCGTCGCCTGCTTCATGCTGCTCGGTGACAATTCCAGCGCCGGTGAAGTTTTCTCTCTTGCCTACATCGGCGGCCTCGCGGCACAACTGGCCCCCATGCTTCTGGTCGCCTACATCACCACCATGTTTTCAGCCGACATCCGTTACGGGCTGAACCAGGCCCGGCTGCTTTCCGAAACCGATGACTTGACAGGCATCTACAACATGCGTGGCTTCAGCATCGTGGTCGACCGCCTGTTCGGCCAGGCCGTACGCTACAACCGGCCGGCAACAATGCTGATGATCGATTCCGACAACCTCAAGGCGGTGAATGATCAGTATGGCCATGAAGCCGGCAACCGCCTGCTCAAGCTGACGGCCAAGTGCATCGAAACACAGTTACGCCATACCGACGTCCTTGCCCGATACGGCGGTGACGAGTTCGTAGCGCTGCTGCCGGAGACCGCTTCAGACCGGGCCATCGAAGTTGCCCAGCGGATCATTCAGGCCGTCGCTGATACGCCTTTGGAGTATGAGGGCAAGCAGATCAAAACCAGCGTCAGTATCGGACTCGCCTGCTACCCCGAAGACGGGCGCAGCATTGACGCCGTCCAGGGCTGGGCAGACCGCGCCATGTACACCGCCAAAGAACAAGGCCGCAACCGCGCCGTTAAATTCGCAGCGTAAGCGCAGCAAGACCACCGGAACGGTATCGGCCTCCGGTTAAAAACGAAAATAAAACAATTACTTATATACGTTTTTACGTTTGATCAGGCCGCTGCAGTCTGAACCGCCGTCGCCACGATTTCGATCCTGTAAGCGGGATCGGACAGCGCAGCTTGCACGGTAGCGCGCGGTGGTGCCGTGCCCGGCGTGACCCAGGCATCCCAGACCTCATTCATCGCACTGATATCCTTGATGTCGACGAGGAAAATCTGCACCCGCAGCAAATGCGCCTTGTTACTGCCCGCCTCCGCCAGCCGATGATCGATCTGCGCGAGTACATCGGCCGTCTGGCTGCGGATATCGCCCGCATCACACTCCGGCACCATGCCCGCCAGATAAACAACACCGTTGAAAATCGCCGCTTCGCTGTAACGCGCGGCAACATGCATTCTTTGCAAACCCATCAGATGCTCCTGAAAAATTGAGTCAATGCCCGGCAGGCGCAGCTGCGCTGACTGTGCTGTAATCCGGCCCATGCTTTCCTATCGCCACCAATTTCACGCCGGCAATGTCTCCGACGTATTCAAACACGCCCTGCTGTCGCGGCTGCTGATTGCACTCGCGCGCAAGGATAAACCCTATTTCATGCTCGACACCCATGCCGGGCTCGGGCTTTATGATCTTGAGCACCCATGGTCGCAGAAAACCGCCGAGTGGCGCCAAGGCATCGGTCGGGTCTGGGCGCGTGCCGATGCGCCCGAGCCCCTGCAACCCTACCTTGAAGCTGTACGCGCTGACAATACCGACGGGCACCTGCGCCATTATCCGGGGTCACCACGCATTGCCCGGCGCCTGATGCGATCCACCGACCGCCTCGCGCTGTGTGAACTGAACAAGGACGATTGTGCCGCCCTGAAAACGGTGTTTGCAGGAACCCGGCATACCGCCATCCACAACCAGGACGGCTTCAGCGCGATCCGTGCTTTCCTGCCGCCACAGGAGCGGCGCGGGCTGACATTTATTGATGCGTCATTCGATCAGTCGGATGAATTCCCCCGCATCGTGCGCAGTACCAAAGAAGCCCATGCGCGCTTTTCCACCGGCATGATCGCCGTCTGGTATCCATTGATGGCACCGTCCGCGATGCAGGCCTTCGCGCGCAGCCTGCAGGCCGCCGGGCTGCCCAAAACGCTGCAACTCGAACTGACGGTTCATCCGGAAAACTGGACCGAGCACATCCGTGGCAGCGGCATGGTGATCGTCAATCCACCCTTCGGGCTGGACAAGGAAGCGCGCCCCCTGCTTGACTGGCTCTGGCAAGCCATGTCACCGGAAAAAGAGGGCGGCACCCGCTGCGACTGGTTGGTCGCAGAATAAAAAACGCCGCAGTAATTCTGCGGCGTTTTTTATTCATACAGCCTCCGAATTTAATCGAAGAACAGCAACGGGGACGGCGAGGCCATCTCCGCGCGCAGCAGATTCTCAGCCTTTGGTACGGCTGCGGTATTCGCCAGTGCGCGTATCGATCTCGATCTTGTCCCCGGTCGCACAGAACAGCGGCACCGGAACCTCGAAACCGGTGCTCAGTTTCGCCGGCTTCAACACCTTGCCTGAAGTGTCGCCACGCACCGCAGGTTCGGTATAGATGATCTCGCGGACCAGCGTCTGCGGAATCTCCACTGAAATCGGACGTCCTTCGTAGAGCGTCACTTCGCATTCCATACCGTCTTCAAGGTAGTTCAGCGCGTCGCCCATGTTCTCCTTGTCCACCTCGAACTGGTTGAACTCGGCATCCATGAATACATACGAAGGCTCGGCAAAGTAGGAATACGTCACTTCCTTGCGTTCAAGCTGCACAACATCGAATTTTTCGTCGGCGCGATATACCGTTTCAGTACCGCCGTTCGAAAGCAGGTTCTTCAGCTTCATCTTGACCACTGACGCGTTACGGCCGGATTTGCTGAACTCGGCCTTCAACACCACCATCGGGTCCTTGCCGACCATGATGACATTGCCCGCGCGGATTTCCTGAGCGATTTTCATAACCTACATCCTTGATTAAGCGTAATAAATTAAGCGGTTGAAAAAACGCGCTATTTTACCTTGTTGCGCACAAACTCCACCAGTTTGGCAGACATTTCGCCCAAATCGACCAGTTTCCGGGACCAATTAAGGGCGTGAAGGGTTAATTCGCCCCGGGCAGCCCGCAAGGCCGGCCACAGCCCCTGCACCGCCCCGCCGGTGCTCCAGGCCTGGTTAAAAGCCGTCAGCGCAGCTCCGGCCCCTGATTCAAGGCCTGCCGCGTACCGCTGCAAAAAAGCATCCAGCTTGCGCTGATGCGCCCCGTCATCCTGTCGATAAGGCTGCCAGACCAATGGCTTGCCCGCCCACTGCGCGCGGACAAAGGAGTCTTCGCCACGAACAAAATTGATGTCGCAGGCCCATAACAATTCGTCGTAATGCGCCTGTGAAAGAAACGGCAGCACGCGAATCTCCAGTTCGCCCCGACGCAAGGTGTCGCCGACCGCAACGTCGTGACCACAGAATGCATTCAAAGCAGGCAGCAAGACCCCTGCAGGCACCGCTGCCACGGCGGGCCCGCTCCCTACCGCCAGTGCTGACAACAAATTTCCGGCCGGCGCATCCGCATAGGCGAACAGCGACAGTGTCAACGCATTACGCTCCGGACGGGCAAACCCGAGCCTGTGCCAGAGCTCGTTTGAGTCCTCCGACTCAAACGCATCCCGGCGCGTCAGCAGGTCATGCTCGCGCGGCAAACCTCCGGTTGACGGCGAGAATCCGGGATAAAAGTACCAGCGCGGCAAACCCAGCGATGGATGCGGTGAGGCCAGTCCATGGTGACTGTCGGCCCAGGCTTCCGCCGTCAGGTAATCGAGCACGATCCAGATGGGCGGTTGCGACCGTGTCGCCATCGCCGAAATGTAGGTTTCAGGCAAACCGCAGCCGAAAGCCTCAACCACAACCATGGCTGAATCCGGTGCCGGAATGCATTTCGACCAGTCATGCACTTGAACACCGTCAATCTGCTGCACCGGCAAGCCCGCCACCAGGCCCGGGGTCAAAGCGCGCAGCGTTTCCGGATGATCAATCCACAACCGCACCGCCAGGCCATGCTCTTGATGCAGCAAACGGGCGACACGCCAGCAAACGCCGGCATCGCCGTAGTTATCGACGACCTTGCAAAAAATGTCCCATGCGGGAACTGAGGGAGTGACGACCATGAAGGGGCGGATTATGGCAGTGCTGCCCCGCCATGGTGAAGCAAACAGCAGACGAAAAAAAACCGGGCTTGCGCCCGGTTCTTTTCACAGCTGCTGCAACGATCAGATTGCCTGAATGTTGCTGGCTTGCTGCTTGCCTTTGTTGCCGGCGGTGATGTCGAAGGAGACTTTCTGGCCTTCCTTCAGGGTCTTGAAACCGCTCATCGCGATGCCGGAGAAGTGTGCGAAAAGATCTTCGCCGCCGCCGTCAGGAGTAATGAAACCAAAACCTTTGGCGTCGTTGAACCACTTAACAGTACCTGTTGCCATTATGTGCATTCCTTTTGAGGATGATTAAAGCCGGCTTTCGCCGAATATCGTATTTAAATCTCACAGCCCCAAAAGCACGCACACCGACAACTTGCTTTACGCGGAACAGCTGACTTTCAAGTACCTGGAAACCAAACACGCGTGGCCGTTATACGGAATGCCCGGTAACCCGTCAAGCACAATGTATAAGGCCTTGAGGGTAGAATAATTTATTGTTTAAATACAAATACTTATGATGCACTCTTAACAGACAAAAAGCCGGCAAAAAACCCGACCGCCAATACCTGTCCTCGACAGCCCGCCCCTGCTAATCGGGGGCAGCAGACCCTAAAACCACCGCACGCACGTCCTGCCTTTTGGGTAATGCATTGCGCGGGATGCGTACATAACGGATTCCCGTATGCGCCAGACACTGCGTCTTGAAATCAGGCGCAGCGGTCAGCGCCGCCGGAGCCTCCACGTCAAGAATGTCGACAGCCACCATCGGCCGCATGGCTTTGTCGCAAATCAGGAAATCAACAGCGTGTTGAGATAATCCGCGCAGGCGTCGTTCGCGATCACCGTCCGCAGAAGGCGTCAACAAACGATCCAGTCCGACACGGATCAACACCTCGTATTCAGGAAGACCGGTGCGCAACAGGTAATAAGTCAGGGTGGCCGATTGATCGAGCACACGCGCCTGGAGGCGATACGACGATGCGGTGACTGAATTTGCTGCCGCTGCTGCCGCAGGTGAAGCAGCTGAAGCAACAGTCGCAATTGACACGGGAGCCGTGGCGGCAACCGAAGCTTCGGCCCCTGTGCGCGCTGGTTTGCTGAGCATCTCCTTCCAGCGTTCTTCAGCAGCGCGTTCACGCGCCTTCTGTTTGCGCCGGTAATTCCACCACAGGAATGGAATAACGATAAAAGGCGCAAAAACCAGCAGATACCAGATGAAAGTCACGGGGTTCAGAACTCGCTGTGTTGGGCGATGAACGAACGATCAATCAAGCAATGAATCAGTAACGCGGAGGCGCCCCGTTGCCGTCGCGTACACGCAAGCGGCGTCGATCCAGCCACAAGGCAAAAACCGGAAGTATGAAAAAACCGCCCGGCATCACCACCAGCACCAGATAAGGACTGATCCGCGAAAGACGTCCGAGGTGGTCACGCAGTTCTGCACGATCCTCGGGTAACCAATTCTGCCCGTTGCGGGGCTTCATCAAGATGGGCATCAACCCGCGCGTCTGCTGAATCTCGACAAGCAGGTTCTGCTTTTCGCGCTGCGTCAGTTCATAGACATAACTGAACGCACGGGTCGCACGAATGCGGAGATGCTGTATGGACGGCATAAAACAACATTTCTTGAGGGGTCAGGACACCGTTTGATAATAAAGGTTTTGCGGATGATTCGCTTGGGCAAAGAAGAACCAGCGCTCGGCAACCAGCCCGCCAAACTGGATCAGGAAGGCCGCAACCAGCAAAGCGGTCGATCCGGTATCCGTCGCGCCCCCTGCAAGCAGCAGGGGTAGGATAAACGTCCCGGTTATAAACACCCATTTCACGGCACATAAAGCTCCCGGTGTCCGACCGTGAAAAAATTCACGGGTATTGAACGAACCGCCCATGAAGCCCTGCGCCTTTTGCACGATGCGCGGGTGCTGGATGCCGATGGCGCTCTGCAGTGTCGAACGCGGCTTAAGCTGCGCATTCCGGTACAGCGAAGCGCTGCGCGTGACCAGACCCACCAGCGTCAGCGTGATCGCCGTGACCACCAGGCCATGCGTATTCGGTTCGCCGCGCAGCGCCGACAGCACCGCCGCCAGCATGACGCCCGATGCCGATCCCAGCACAACAAAGTTGACCAGGGTCAGCGGCGTGGCCCATTCCTGCAGGAACTTGATGCAGGCATAGATCATCGCCGTGCAAAGGAAGAGCAGCAGGCAGACCACGACACCGGCGATGCCGATCCCCATGGACAGTGCACTGCCCTGACAATGCGCCCAGCCGTAGGCCGCAACAATCGCCATGAACGCCGGCAGCACGATGACTTCGCGCGACAGCCAGGATGTCCGCCACATTGCCGCAGCCCGCCATGCACGCTCGGGATGGCCCAGATGGAAAAACGACGCCAGCAGCCCTGCGCCCAGCAGGACCACCGATATCGCGCTGCCCCAGGAATAAAAACCCGATGCCGGCCCCGCCCACGCCCCGCCGGCGACGCCGGCTTCAACGGCAAACAGGGCAAGGAACAGGCCCTGCCCCGCGCCCAGCAGAGTGGTCAGAAAGACTACGGAAAATGCAGGATTCATGAATCGTTACTCCGTCAGCGGGTCGCCGCGTCAGCGGGCCGGCCGTCGATGTTCAGCGGATTGTCGGCACGTTCTGCGACGCCGCCTTGTAGGTTTGCTTCGGTCTTGCGCCGCGGCAGATAGTGATTCGCGGGTTGCGTGCCCCACTCCGGCATCAGCTGATAACCGGCCGCTTCGCGAATCGCCTTCGACACGATCGATTCTTCGTCATGAATGTCGCCGTAAAGTCGTGCATTGGTCGGACAGGCGAGCACGCAGGACGGCTTGCGCTCCGACTCCGGCAGCCTCTCGTCGTATATGCGGTCCACGCACAGCGTGCACTTCTTCATCACCTTCTGGTGCTCGTCCAGCTCGCGCACGCCGTACGGACAGGCCCATGCGCAGTATTTGCAGCCGATGCACTTGTCGTAATCGACCAGCACGATGCCGTCTTCCGGACGCTTGTAACTCGCCCCCGTCGGACACACCGGCACGCAGGGCGGATCTTCGCAATGCAGACAGGACTTGGGGAAATGCACGGTCTGCGTATCGGGATACTCGCCCACTTCAAAAGTCTGCACACGGTTGAAAAAGGTGCCGGTCGGGTCGCGGTCATAAGGATTGTCATCCGACATGAAACCGGCCTCACCCGAGGTGTTCCATTCCTTGCAACTGGTCACGCAGGCATGGCAACCCACGCAGACATTGAGGTCGATCACCAACGCGAGCTGAGTCATCGCGCGCACCCCCGCTGATCGAGTCCGGTCATTTCAAATCTCCTCATTTAAATTCCCCTTTACCGGCGACAAAGGCCTGCCACAGCTTTCTCACCTTGCTGGTTCCGGGCGCCGCAGGCATCGGCGCAAACTGCGGCGAGGTTTCTTCCGGTTCACCCGCGTCCGCCTTGCTGATTCGCACCCTTACGTCATACCAGCCGGCCTGCCCCGTCACCGGATCGGAATTAGAAACGGTGCGCCCATCTCCCATCGGAATTTCTTCCGAAATCAGGTGATTGAGCAGGAAGCCCTTGCGCGCTTCATTGGCGTCGGGCGACAGATGCCAGGCGCCCTGTGCCTTGCCGATCGCGTTCCAGGTCCACACGGTGCCCGGCTCCACCGCATTGCTGCAGCGGCACAGACAGCGCACACGGCCGTGCATCGACTCGACCCAGATCCAGTCGCCATCGGCAATACCGTAGGTGGCGGCTGTTTTTTCGTTTACAAACAAATAGTTATGCGCATGAATCTGGCGCAGCCAGGCGTTCTGCGAATCCCAGGAGTGATACATCGCCATCGGCCGCTGCGTAATCGCCGACAGCGGGTACTTAGCGGTGTCGGTGCACTGCACTTCCAGCGGCGTGTAATAGAAGGGCAGCGGATCAAAGTAAGTGGTGATGCGTTCACGGAGGTGCACCGGCGGCACGCGTTTGCCCTGACCGCGCGCGGCAAGACGGAAGCGCTGCAGCACCTCGGCATACAACTGGATGATTACCGGGTCGGCGAAGCGCCGCAGTTTCATTTTCTGCGCCCACTCCGAATACTCCAGATTCCAGTTGCGCATGTACTGGTAGGACTCCGGCATCACGTGGTGAAACACGCAGTTGTTCTTGGCGTACATCTCCCACTGCTTCGGATTGGGTTCGCCGACCAGCGCCTTGTCGCCATCCTTGCCGCGCCAGCCGATCAGGAAGCCCTGCCCCGATCCCGGCTCGGTTTCAAAATTGGTGATGAAGTCCGGGTAGTCCTTGAACTTCCGAGAACCGTCCGGCTTGGTGAACGCCGGAAACTTGAGGCGGCCCGCCAGTTCGATCAGCACTTCCTGGAAGGGTTTGCATTCGCCCTTGGGCGGAACCACCGGCACCCGCACCGAATCCACCGGGCCGTCGAATTCCGAAATCGGCCGGTCGAGCATCGACATCACATCGTGACGTTCGAGGTAAGTCGTATCCGGCAGCACCAGATCAGCAAACGCCGTGGTCTCCGACTGGAAGGCGTCGCAGACGATCAGGAAGGGGATCTTGTACTCGCCCGACGCATCCTTGTCGTTCAGCATCTTGCGCACTTCGCTGGTGTTCATGGTCGAATTCCAGGCCATGTTCGCCATGAACAGCATCAGCGTGTCGATCGGGTACGGGTCACCCTTCCAAGCATTGGTGATCGCGTTGTGCATCATGCCGTGCACCGCCAGCGGATGCTCCCACGAGAAGGCCTTGTCCAGCCGTACCGGTTCGCCCTTCTCATCGACGAACAGATCTTCCGGGCCACCGGGGAATCCCAGCGGCGCACCGCCCAGCGGCGTATCCGGCTTCACTGCGCCCGGATCATTCGGGTTGCGTGCATAGACCGGCGGCGTGCTGCGCGGGAACGGCGCCTTGTGGCGGAAACCGCCCGGCCGGTCGATGGTGCCGAGCAGCGACATCAGGATCGACAGCGCGCGGATGGTTTGAAAACCGTTGGAATGCGCCGCGAGGCCGCGCATCGCATGGAAGGCCACGGGATTGCCGGTGACCTTGTCGTGTTTGCGGCCCCAGCTGTCGGTCCAGGCAATCGGCAATTCGATTTTCTGGTCACGCGCGGTGATGCCCATTTCCTGCGCCAGACTGCGGATCTTCGCCGCATCGATGCCGGTAATTTTCGCCGCCCACTCCGGCGTGTATTCGGTCAGCCGTTCACGCAGCAGTTCAAACGCCGGTTTCACCGGCGTGCCGTCGGGCAGCTTGTAACTGCCGGTCAGCGCCGGATCCGAATCACCCGTGTGATTGATCACCGCCTGACCGCTGTGCCGGTCCCACCACAGCTGCTGGTGCTTGCGATGCGGATTTTTTTCTTCTGCGGTTTCGTCGCAGGCGATCAGCCCGAATTTTTCGCTCTTCTCATCCAGATTCACCAGATAACCGGCGTTGCTGTACTGCGCGAGGAAATCGCGGTCATACAGACCCAGCCTGACGAGCTCATGGCACAGCGCCATCAGCAACGCGCCGTCAGTGCCCGGACGGATCGGAATCCATTCATCCGCCACCGCCGAATAACCGGTGCGCACCGGATTGATCGAAATGAAGCGCCCGCCTTCGCGCTTGAATTTCGAGATCGCCATCTTCATCGGGTTCGAGTGATGGTCTTCTGCCGTTCCGATCATCACAAACAGCTTGGCGCGGTCGAGATCAGGACCACCGAATTCCCAGAAGCTGCCGCCGATGGTGTAAATCATGCCGGCAGCCATGTTCACCGAACAGAAGCCGCCGTGTGCTGCGTAATTGGGGGTGCCGAACTGGCGCGCGAACAGGCCGGTCAGTGCCTGCATCTGGTCACGTCCGGTAAACAGCGCAAATTTCCGCGGGTCGGTGGAGCGCAGCTTGCCCAGCCGCTCTTCCATGACCTTGAAGGCCTCATCCCAGCTGATCGTCTCGAACTCGCCGGCGCCGCGCTCCGACCCCGGTTTGCGTCGCAGCGGCTGGGTCAGCCGCGCCGGCGAATACTGCTTCATGATGCCCGACGCGCCCTTGGCGCAGATCACACCCTTGTTAAGCGGGTGCTCGGGATTGCCTTCGATGTAACGGACTTCGTCATTTTTCAGATGCACGCGAATGCCGCAACGGCAGGCGCACATATAACAGGTGGTATTGCGGGTTTCGATGCGGGCTGCAGGCTGTGCGCTGACGGTCATGGGATGGCCAGTAAATTCAGGGTTGATTACCGCGCGAATTATAGGGTTTACCCCCGAAACACTGGGTTAAAAATTCTTATCGGGCCATTGATTCCGGCATGGATGGCGCCCATAAACGCCCACGCTGCGGACTCAGGTCTTCGAATCCATCCATTTGCTGGTCTGCGGCATGGTCCAGTTGCGCATTTTTTCGATCATGCGCCGCGGATCATCATCCAGCACAATCATGTCGCGATGCGCCGGATTGACGAAGCGTTCCGCCACTGCATGGTCCAGAAACGCTCGCAGATGATCGAAATAGCCCCCCACGTTGAGCAGCCCGCAGGGTTTGCTATGAACCCCGAGCTGGTTCAGCGTGATCATCTCGAAAAACTCATCCAGCGTACCCATGCCGCCGGGCAGCGCGATGAAGGCATCGGACAGTTCCGCCATCATCACCTTGCGCTCATGCATCGATTCAACGACATGCAGCCCGGTCAGCCCCGTATGCACCATTTCACGCTCCAGCAGGCGGCGCGGCGTCACCCCGGTGACATTGACCTCCGCCGACAAAGCGGCTTCGGCGACCACGCCCATCAAGCCGATATTGCCGCCGCCGAAAACAATGCCGAGGCCGGCATCGCCGATCGCCCGCACCATCGCGCGCGTCGCGTCCGCGTAAACAGTGCCGTTGCCGGAATTCGAACCGCAAAAAATGCAGATGTTCTTCATGAGTAAGGCCTGAGCGTGGGAAAAGTGACTGGATTCTAGATGATCCGCACCGCCATTAACCCCGAATGCCGCGTCCGGACGTTTACAGCCTGGAATCCCCAACACAAGGAACCACCATGAAACCGTCCACCATCCTGATCAGCGCCGCCATCGCCGCCGCTTTTCCCGCACTCGCTGCCCCCAACAATGAAACGGGCGGCCAGGCCCTGACCATCTACAGCACCGCACGCCCCGGCGCCCTGTCGCCGGAACTCTACCGCGGCGGCGGCGCAGGCCCAGCCGTTCCGGGCTATGCCGTGATCCGCGCCCAGCGCGACCTCGCCCTCAGCCGCGGCCGCAACAACGTGCGCTTTACCGACGTCGCCGCGCTGATCGATCCGACCACGGTGCGTTTCGAATCCCTGACCGATCCCGCCGGCACAAGGGTCATTGAACAGAACTTCCAGTTCGATCTGGTCAGCACGCAGAAGCTGCTAGAAAAATACATCGACCGCCGCATCAGCGTTGATCAGATCCGCGGCAGCGGCACCGAATCCTTTTCAGGCACCCTGCTGTCCACCGCAGGCGGCATTGTGCTGAAGCGCGACGACGGCAGCATCCAGACCCTGCCGCACAACGCCGGCGTGCGCCTGCCGGAACTGCCCGGCGGCCTGATCACCCGGCCGACGCTGGTCTGGGATGTCGCTGCCGACCGCGCCGGCACCCACGCCACACGCGTGTCCTACCAAACCACCGGCATTACGTGGTGGGCGGATTACAACGTCACCTATCAGGATGGCGCCGATGCCAATTCCTGCAAACTCGACGTCGGCGCCTGGGTCAGCATCGTCAATAAATCCGGCGCCACCTACACTGACGCCAAACTCAAACTCGTCGCCGGTGATGTCCATCGCCCGCAACCGCAAGGCCGCGTCTACGCCGCGCCGGCCGCGCAACGTGCGATGGCGATGGAAATGAATGACAAGGGCTTCGAGGAAAAATCCTTTTTCGAATACCACCTCTACACCATCGGCCGCCCCGCCACCATCGCCGACAACTCCACCCAGCAGATCGAACTCTTCCCCGTCGCCCGCGCCGTGCCCTGCGAAAAAACCTTGGTCTACACCGGCGCCGCCGACGCACGCCCCTACGGCAGCCCCGCTACAGACCGCAACTACGGCATCCAGAGCAACCGCAAAGTCGACGTCTACCTCGGCTTCAAAAACGCCAAAGAACAGAACATGGGCATGCCCCTCCCGGCAGGCCGCATCCGCGTCTCCAAACTCGACAGCGCCGACCAGACCCTCGAATTCATTGGCGAAGACGTCATCGACCACACCCCGCGCAACGAAAACGTGCTGATCAAAATGGGGGCTGCCTTCGACGTCGTCGGCGAACGCCGCCAGGTCAACTTCAACGTCGACAGCTCACGCAAAACCATGAACGAAGAAATCGAAGTCAAGGTACGCAACCAGAAAAAAGAAGCTGCGACGGTAATGGTCAAAGAAAACCTCTACCGCTGGACCAATTGGCAGATCACCGGCAAGAGCCATGACTACCGCAAGGATGATGCAAGGACGGTGACGTTTCCGGTGAAGATTGCCGCAGGTGCGGAGGCTGTGGTGCGGTATAGCGTGACTTACACTTGGTAAATTGGCAGTCATGCGTGCGATTGAGCGCGGGCTTGGCGTGGACTATGATGAGCACCAACAGGGTGCAAAACGTCAACTAAAAAAGTCACCTAAGTTTTGCAACTAAAAATGGCAACCAATTCACGCTAGGATCGCCAATGAAGCTTCGACTCATTGTTGCTGTGAGCGTCATCCTATTCGGGTTGAGTTCTTGCGGTGCCAACCCGAGACTGGTGGATCATTCCTTTAGTTTTAATGCAGTGTGGGATAGCCCAAATATTGAAGTTCTTAACTATCGGTATGGCGATTCAAAGCAGCCAGGTGCACGGCCACCTGAATGGGCGCTGCAAGGGGGGAAGGTGGCACAGAGAACCGGTATCAGTGGACCGATGCTTCTTGGTGAAGACTTGTATGTGAAATGGAAGATCAAGAGCACTGGGGAGGTATTCGAAGATACAGTTGACCTTAGAAAGCGCCTTCCTGACGACATTGCGCAACACCACGTGTACTTCATCGTGAAAGAGTCGCAGCTATACGTATACTTGATTTCGCCTGAGCGACGCCCTGTGGAATTACCGCCAAACGGCCCACGGGCTTACCAACATCTAAAAGCTGTGAGTATCTATCCAGATAGGGTCAAATAGTTTCGGCCTAACTCTAGAACTCGTAGGGTGCATTAGCGAAGCGTAATGTGCCGGATGGTGACTTAAGAATTGCCCCCGTTTGATCTTGATGCCAACATTCGGCGGATTACGCCAATTCGCGGCTCATTCGCCCTACCACTTCAAGTCCCCTTCCGAGCCGCCGAGTAGCACAGCGCGGCCGGGAGCCGTCGGCGAGCACTGTCTGAGCCCTCGCTTGCGAGGGCGAGTTGCGCAGCCGCCCGGCCGCGCGAGGAACGCAGGGAACCCCGAAGGGGCGGCGAAGAGGGTCGCCTTCTCTTTGGTTACTTTCTCTTGGCGAAGCAAGAGAAAGTAATTGGCCGCCGGGCCACCCCGGCGAAGTTGCCTTTGCCTGGCTTTGATAAACACCGTGACTTACCACCTGCCCCACCCCTAATCCCTGCTATACAATCCCCCCATCCCACCAAGGGATTTCAGGGAGAATAAAAATGGGTCTAGGCACCATCATCACCCTCGCCGTACTCGCCGTCATCGTCATCTACGTGATCACGATCTACAACGCGCTGGTACAGATCAAACACAACGTCTCCAAGGCCTGGGCCAATATCGACGTGCTGCTCAAACAGCGCCACGACGAACTGCCCAAGCTGGTCGAAACCTGCAAGCAGTACATGAAGTTCGAGCAGGACACGCTGACCAGGGTCATCGAGGCACGCTCCCAGGTGTTCACCGCGCGCGAAGCACAGAACATCCCCGCGCTGGGCCAGGCCGAAGGCGGATTACGTTCGGCGCTGGGCAGCCTGTTTGCGCTGGCCGAGTCCTACCCCGACTTGAAGGCCAACCAGACCTTCCAGCAGCTGCAGACCCGCATCTCCAGCCTTGAGAACGCCATCGCCGACCGCCGCGAGTTCTACAACGAGTCGGTCAACATCAATAACGTGCGCATCGAACAGTTCCCCGACACCATCGTTGCTTCGATGTTCGGCTTCAAGGCCGCGCAACTGCTCGAGTTCACCGAGGAAGAAAAAAAGGACGTCGACGTCAAGTCGCTGTTCAACGCCTGATCGTCGCCGTCCGGCGGTCCTGAATGCGGTTCTCGTTCAATATCGGCAGCAGCAGCGGCCGCGGTCCGCTGTACCTGACCGGCGGCCTGCATTTCATCATCCTCGTCATTGCCGGGCAGGCAGAGTCCGCCGGAGTCTGGCCCTTTGCGCTGCTGGCGATGGCGGTGGTCAGCTTTTTTGCATGGCTGGGCAATTACCGGCGTTACCGGCAGATCCACGATCTCCCCACTTCCAAAGTCGCCACGGCGGCACAGGGTTATGTCGAACTGCTCGGTGTCGGCCGGCTGATCGCCGGCTCCACGGTGACTTGCCCGATCAGCCAGCGCGCCTGCTGCTGGTACCGTTACACGGTCGAAGAAGAACAGAACGACAACAAATGGAAAACCGTGGAAGAAGGCCACAGCATCGATCATTTCCTGCTGGTCGATGACAGCGGCGCCTGTGTGGTGTCACCGGATGGCGCCGAGGTGATTGCGGGCCATAAAAAATCCTGGCGTGAAGGCCGCATGCGCTACAGCGAATGGCTGATGCTGCCCGACAGCTCGCTGTATGCCATCGGTGAGTTTGCCACCCACAGCGGCAACACGCCTTCAGCCGCCGAAGAACGCGAAGATGTCAGCGCACTGATTACCGAATGGAAAAACGATAAGCAGCAACTGTTGCAGCGTTTCGATCTCGACAAGGACGGCAGCATCAGCCTGAAGGAATGGGAACTCGCACGCATGCAGGCCATTCGCGAAGTGCGCAAGAACCGCCTCGAACAACTGGGCAATCACGTCGAGGGCGTGCATCTGCTGCGCAAGCCGCGCGACAATCGGCTGTTCCTGCTCGCCAACGAAATGCCCGATGCGCTGGGACGGCGTTACCGCTGGTGGGCGTGGGCCCACCTCAGCGCTTTCATCGGTCTCGGCATCTGGGGGCTGGTGTTAATGGGTGTAAAATAAATTAATAAAATCAATTACTTATATTCTGGATATCGATGACCGAGCATCAACTGCCTTGCCTCAACAGCGGCGGCTTCCACCAGCTGCACTACACCGACTGGGGCGATCCGGCGAATCCGCGCGTGGTGATCTGCGTTCACGGGCTGACGCGCAACTGCCGCGATTTCGATGCGCTGGCCTCAGCACTTCAGGACCGGTTCCACGTCATCAGCATCAGCATGGCCGGCCGCGGCAAAAGCGACTGGCTGCCGAACAAGGACGACTACGGCTACGCGCAGTACATGAACGATACGACGGCACTGATCGCGCGCATCACCGCCGGCGGCAGCAAGGACATCAGCTGGGTGGGCACCTCCATGGGCGGCATGCTCGGCATGCTGCTCGCCGCCAAACCGAAAAATCCCATCCGCCGCCTGGTACTCAATGACGTCGGCACACTGATTCCCAAGGCATCGATGGAACGCATCGGCGCCTATGTCGGCAAGAATCCGCTGTTCAACAGCTTTGCCGAGTTTGAGCAATACGTGCGCAAGGTCTCGGCCCCCTTCGGTCCGCTGAGCGATGCGCAGTGGCGTCACCTCGCCGAACACAATGCACGCTGTAATGCCGATGGCCGCTGGGGCATGATTTATGACCCCGACATCGCGCAACCTTTCCGCAAGGCTGCGGCCAAGGACATCGTGCTGTGGAGTTACTACGACACGATCCGCTGCCCGACGCTGCTGCTGCGCGGCGCGGAATCAGATCTGCTGCTGCATGAAACTGCCGTCGAAATGACCCAGCGCGGCCCCAAACCGCAACTAGTCGAATTCGCCGGCGTCGGACACGCGCCGGCACTGATGGCGGATGAGCAGATCGTCGCGGTGCGCAATTTCCTGGCCGGATAGATCGCGCGTAAACGCGGGGGGACTTATGGCCTACAGCCGGGTCGAGATCGACACTGCTTTTTTGGCGAAGGCCTTGCGTTCGACTTGCCCCATGAACCTGACTAGGGTTTTGGCGCAGGCTGCACGCGGCGCGACTCAAACTGCAGCCGGCGGTAAGTGATGAACTCATCCAGCGACAAGCGCCGGTCACCATCACGGTCAATTGCCTGAAAATCCCGGCTAACCCCCGGGAAGCGGCCTTCAACTTCTGTCGCGGAAAGATACCCGTCGCCATTGCGGTCAGCACCGCGAAACTCTTCACTGACGCGTTCGCGGGCGCGGTCGGGAATCGGGATAGCCGGTTCCGGGCGCGGCAGCCGTTCGCGCGATTCAATCCCTGGAGCAAACGCCTTCACCGTTTGCGGGTCCGGGAGTCGCGGTGTATTGGCCTCCTCGGCGCTGCTGGCCGGTGCCGGTGCCATTACCGGCGAATTCACGGATGACGCATCATCACCGGCAGGCTCTTTGATCCCGGCCGGTGGCGGTGCCGGCTGGGGTTTATTCACTTCCAGCGGATTACGCTTGTGCCAGTCCAGGCCGGCCAGCAGCGCAAGAATCAGCAGGATGCCCAATCCGAGATGGCGCCAGCCCGCGCGCGGATCAGAACGTTCGGGAAGCGGCCGTTCCGGCGCCGTGCGCGACGGGATCGCCGCAGACGGTGCCGCGATCAAAGGCGTCGCAACTGTTGCACGCGGCATTGCAGCGTCCTGAACCTGCGCATCGAATGCGGCTTTCCATTCCGCAATCGTATGCGGACGCAATTCCGCCTTGATCGACAGCGCCCATTCAATGGCGCGCAGCAGCGGCGCGCTGTAGCGCGCCTTGAGCCTCGGCCAGCCTCTGCGGCACAGTGTCGCCATGCAGCCGGCTCACGGCATCAGGAGGACTGCTGTTGGTCACCGCGCGGAACATCACTCCGGCCATCGCATAGTTGTCCGACCACGGCCCTTGTTTGCCTTCGACGGCATATTGCTCCAGCGGTGCAAAACCCGGCGTGAGTACGGCGGTCAGGGTCCGTGTGCCGCCGCTGGTCGCCCTTGCCGCACCGAAATCCAGCAACACCGGCGTACCATTGGCGCGAATGAAAATGTTGCTGGGCTTGATGTCGCGATGCAGGAATTTCGCCGCGTGCACGGCAGCGAGCCCGTCCAGCAGCGGCAGCAGAATTCTCCGCAACACATCCTCGGGGGGCTGTGGAGAACGCTTCTGCAACTGGTTCAGCGACTCGCCCTCTTCATAGTCCATCACCATATAACCGGTGCCGTTGGCCTCGAAGTAGCGATTGACGCGAACAATGTTCGGGTGGCTGAAACGCGCCAGTGTGCGCGCCTCCTGGATGAAGGCGTTGAGTCCCCATTGATAATTAAACTTGTGTTTCGTCGATACCGGAACGATGCTGCCGTCGAGTGCACGAACCGCGAGGTCGCCCGGCAGATATTCCTTGATGGCAACGTGTTTCTCGAGGTTGGCATCCCAGGCCAGATAGGTCATGCCGAAGCCGCCGGCGCCCAGCACCGACTTCAACTGATACTCGCCAAGCTTGGTGCTTAAATCCAGCGCATTGCAGTATTCGGTTGAATCGCTCATCGCAAACAACTCCGGCGTTCTAGGGGGTATTGCCTGCCCTGGCCTGCTCCATTCCCTGCAACAGCACTTCCGGATCCTGGGCTCCTGAAATGCCGATCATACGGTTGATAATGAAAAACGGCACGCCCTCAATGCCCACCTGCCGCGCCTCCTGATCAGCGCTGCGGATCACATCCGCGTCGGCATCGCTGTCCAGATAAGCGATCACCTGTTCCCGATCCAGACCGGCCTGCGCAGCATGGTCGGCCAGCACGGCGCTGTCCGTCAGGTTGGCGCCTTCGACAAAATAAGCGCGAAACAGGGCTTCGGCAACCTCATCCTGTTTGCCCAGTTCACCGGCATGATGAATCAGGCGATGCGCCCTCACGGTATTCGGCTGCACCTTGATGTTGTCGAACGCCATGTCGAGACCGACGCTTTTGCCGACCAGTGCGACGCGTTTGTAACGTGAGCTGTCGCGCTCGCCGAATTTGCGCATGATGTAATCGGCGCGTGGGATACCGGACGCCGGGAGATCGGGATTCAACTGGAACGGCAACCAGCGCACGGCCGGCTTTTCCTCATCGGGGTGCAGTTCAGCGAACTGCTGCAGCGCGATTTCCAGCTTGCGCTTGCCGATGAAGCACCAGGGTCAAACCACGTCGGAAACGATATCGATGCTGATGCGCTGGCTCATCACGACTCCCTCAAAAGGGTTGATATTAAGTGCATGTTTTTATTGATATTTTATTCCCACACTCTCAAGCGCGCAATGCCTTCAAATCCAGCTTGCCATTGAGAAGATTGGGCACGGATTTCAGGAACGCCGCAATCTGCTGCTCGTTCCAACCACCGAAAACACAGTTGAGCCGGCATTTCTCTTCGATCTCGGCACGCGACAGCGGCTCCTGCGCGCCGCCGCGGATATGCGGCTGGCGCTCCTCAAAAACACGCCCGTCTTTCAGGGTCATGCGCACATGGCCGGTATAGGCCTTGGGATAGGGATTGTTCGGATCAACAACGTATTTGACCTTCGAGGCCAGTGCCAGAATGCGTTCGTCACGCACGGTCTTTTCGGTAAATGCCGCCAGCCCTGCACCGCCGGTGACAAAAGCCACCGCGATATTGAACGGTGCGCTGAACTTGGCGGCATAGTCGTTGGCCGGACGCTGCTTGGCCGGCAACGGGTCCCACAGACGGTGCACATAACCTTCGGCGGTTTCGCACAGCACATCAACCACATCTTCCGCAGCGAATCCCTTTTTCGCCAGACGCAGCGCGCAATCGGCATAGGGCTGGTTCATCGTTCCCGTCGCATAAGGCTTGAAGGTGATGCGCGACATATACCAGTCTTTGCCGAAGTCGCGCGTCAGCACGTCGTAATCGCCAGTCGTGGTACGTGCAAACGCGTAATAAAGGCCGTGAGTGCCTTCGAACACCGTACGCGGCCCGAGGAAACCCTGCTGGCCGAAACGGGCGGCCTGGATGCCCACCTGGGCCGCCCAGCCGGCATGCAGCCGTTTGGTCCATGCGCCTTCGGCGAGATATTCAATGATGCCGCTGGCCATGCTGCCGGCGATACCCAGTGCGTCGACGGTCTGCTGCTTGTTGAGCTTCAGCGTCCGCGCCACTGCCAGCGTCGCGCCCATCGCGCCCAGCACCGCGGTCGGGTGGAATCCGGATTTGTGGATGGCCTTGGGAATCACCATCGACATCCGGCACAGTGTTTCCACACCCACCACAAAACCGGCCAGCACATCGCGGCCGTCACATCCGAAACGCTCGGCCGCAGCCAGCACCGCGGGGCCGATTACCGTGCTGGAATGCACCGGGCCGCCCTCAAAGGTGTCGTCAAAGTCTTCACCATGCGTAGCTGTGCCGTTGATCAGCGCCGCCGCTTCCGCGGAAAAAGTCTGCTGATGACCGATGGCCGTGCAGGGACCGCCCGCATCAACGCCCGCGATGACCGCCTTGATGTAATCCGTATTGCGGGCGGCCACACACAGGCCGACCACATCGATCAGCAACTCCTCGGCCCTTGCCAGCACCTCGGGAGGAATGGCATCAACAGTCAGGGCAATGGATTGGTCGGCCAGACGCTCGGCCATCGCAACTTCAGGCAGTTTTTCGCTCATTGTTTCATCCGCTACAGGTCAAAAAAACGGGGGCTTTCACCCCCGTGGTCCGCGCGTCCCCAACCACAGGGCACGCACTCGCAGGGCCGGTCAGCGTACGACTGGGGTCCCCGCCTCTTTCAGGATCACGCGCATCTGGTCGGTGAAGGTCTCGAAGAACTTGGCGAGTTCAGCGGATTTCTGGAAGCCGTCCTCAAACTGCTGGTCTTCAAGATACTTGCGCCATGTCGGCGTTTTCACCATGCGCTGGAACAGGTCTTCGTAGTAGGCCACGACGTCCGGGGACACGCCGGACGGCATCACCACGCCGCGCACCTGCGGCACGTTGGTGATGTTGAAGCCTGCTTCCTTGATCGTAGGAACATTCGGATAGGCCGGGAGTCGCTTGTCGGCAACCTGCGCGATCACGCGCATGCTGCCGGCCTTGATGTGTTCGCCGGCTTCCTGCGGCTCGATCACCATCATGTTGACGTGGCCGCCGAGCAACGCTGCAATACGCTCACCGCCGCCCGGGAAAGAAATATAGGCCCAGTTGGCGCCGGTTTCCTTCATCAGCAACTGACGCACCACGTTGTCGCGGCTGGTCTGCGAACCGCCTGACTGTTTCAGCGTGCCGGGGGCTTTTTTCGCGGCGTCGATGAAATCCTTCAAGGTCTTGAACGGCGAGTCAGCCTTCACCGCCACCACTGCCGGTTCCAGCACCAGACGCGCGACGGGCTGCATGTCTTTCAGCGTGAATTTGGCTTCAGCACGCACCAGCGGATTGGTCAGCCAGTTGCCGGTAAATATGGCAATGGTATGGGTATCGCCCTTTTTCTCGGCAACATAGGCCATTGCGCGCAGCCCGCCGCCGCCATCACGGTTGTTGACCTGGAAGCGTACCGGGGACAGATTTTCCTTCTCGATCAACTGGGTCATGAAGCGCGCCAGCACGTCGGCGCCACCGCCGGGGCCGGTATGCACGACGATTTCAACCGGTTTGGTCGGCTTGAACTGGGCCCAGGCAGGCGCAGCAGCCAGAGCAGCCGCGCAGGCCGCCATAATTATTGATGTGCGAAATTTCATGATCATTTCTCCTCGTGGATTAAACGGCAATACCAGCCGTTGAATGTTCAGCCGAATTAAAAATCGATCAGCCGTTTTCTTCGATCGCCCTGACCCGCCAGGAATTGAATTTGCGGAACAGCGGCATGATCAGCAGCAACACGGTCAAAATCAACATTGTGGCCGAAATCGGTCTGGACACCAGAATGGACAGGTCACCCTGAGACATCATCAGCGACTGGCGCAACGCGCGTTCCATCGAGTCGCCCAGCACCAGACCGAGGATCAGCGGTGCCGACGGGTAATCCAGTCGCCGCATCAGATAGCCCAGCAGCCCGAAAGCCGCCAGCATATAACAGTCGAACAGGCTTCCCGACACCGTATAAACCCCGACCAGGGAAATGCCTAGGATGATCGGATACAGCAGGTACGACGGCATCTTGAGGATCTGCGCGAACAGCGGAATCAAAGGCAGGTTTAGCACCAGCAGCATG
>Ga0315906_10000722_pt1 | contig 51302 bp, 44 predicted proteins | sample LakEriMetagenome_4_FD_203526 | JGI IMG/M metagenome (GOLD analysis project Ga0315906, IMG submission 203526) | Freshwater fungal communities from buoy surface, Lake Erie, Ohio, United States - Buoy 2 MA122 | ecosystem: Environmental > Aquatic > Freshwater > Lake > Lake biofilm | place: USA...
GCTCCTGCACGCTGCGGCACGACGTGGCAAGGGCTCAGCTTCACATTACCGGACGCTCAACATGAGTCCAGTAATGTTGCGCGCAACATTACTTGATGAGCTGGGCTACCTGCCCATCGACAAGTTCGGCGCCGACTGCCTGTTCCAGATCGTCAGCCACCGCTACGAGCGCGGCGCCACGCTGTTGACCACGAACCGTCCGTACAAGCAATGGGCCGGGATCTTCAACAACGACGCCACCCTGACCTCGGCACTCCTGGACCGGTTGCTGCACCACGTCGAGACCGTCGTGATCGAGGGCAAGAGCTACCGCGGTCAGTCCCACGCCGAGATCTGAACCCCGCAAGCATCGCTCAGGTCAGCGCTGGAACCACCCCAAACCCGCCCCAATCCCGTCAACATTTTGAAACCGGCCAAAACTCAGCAGGTTCGCACCGGCGCCCACAATGTCGGACGCTTTCTCGTTCACCGTGCCAATGCGATTCGTGACCTCACGTGTGGTTTTGAGGTCATTCGGATGTCGCTTGACACCCGCATCGCTCAGATCGACCTGCGCGCCATTCGCACGAGCGTCCGCAGTGCGGACACTCCGCTACCTGAACAACTCCGAGGTCTAACTTCCTCACGACGGACGCATTAGGCAGCACGCAACGGGAGCTTCCGATTCGGGTACCGTTCTGAAGAGGTGAAGAAGTCGCGTCAACCCTGCGCAAGACAGCGCGAGTAGCCGGGATAGCAACAGTGGCGGAGAGGGGAGAGTCTCCACCCGTTCGATACAAGTTCGCCAGTAAGACAGCTTGACAGGCGCCAGCAAGAGCAAGTTACGGGCACTAGAAGTGACCCTCAGTCAGCTGCACTGTTGGGGCAAATGTTGGGGCAAAACCGCCTACCAGGCCCACAAATCAAAACGGGCTAGCTCCTTGTGAGAGCTAACCCGTTGATTTTACTGGCGCGGCTGGCAGGATTCGAACCCACGACCCCTTGGTTCGTAGCCAAGTACTCTATCCAACTGAGCTACAGCCGCGAAGCCGCGCAGTATAGCAGTCCGAATCGGGTCCGGCGGACAGTTCTGACGAGGCCCGGCGCGGAAAGACCGTCAATCGATGCGCGAGGCCTCGTGCTCGCAGTCGAGGGCCCGGCGTTCATCGCCCACACCCTGCGCCGCCTGGGCCAGCAGGCGCCAGGCCCTGCGCCGCACGTCACCGGGCAGCTCCGGCGCACGGGCTGCACGCTCCAGAGGCGCGGCTGCACGGCCCCACAGTCCGCGGGCCGCGAACGTCATGCCGGCTGCTGCTGCCACAGCAGACGGGGCGCCTCCGTCAGGTGCCAAGCCCAAGGCGCTCTCCATCGGCGCCAGCCACTCAGGGCCCACGCCTTCCAGGCCTTCACACAGCGCCAGCGCCAGCGCCGACCGCTCGTCTGCCGATAACTCAGGCAGCCGGTCCCACAGCGGCCGAGCCCAGGCCCGGCCATCAGCGGCCGCGCCCAGCCGGGCCGCACGGCGCGCCGCATGGGCCACCAGCAAGGCGTCGCGCCGATCCGTCGGCTCCAGAGTGGCCCAGGCCTGGCGCAATTGCTCGCCATCGTGCGCGGCATCCAGCACCTGCATGCACAAGGACCGCAGCAGGCCAGCGGTGGCCGTGGTCGGGAAGGCCTGATGCTTGGCCAGCAGGCGGGCCGTCTTCAAGGCTTCGGCATGCTGCCCCGACAGACGGGTGGCCTGGAGCTTCAGTCGCAGCGCATGGGTGCGCCGGGCGACGCCAGGCGGCAAGGCCTCCAGCCACCGGTGCGCCAGGGTGGCGTCCCGATCCTCCAGTGCCCATTCGGCCGCGCGCAGCAGTGGTGCCTCGGCAGCGGGCCGCCCCTTGACACGCCCGGCCAAGGCCAGCGCCTCGTCCAGCGCCCGCTGACGCCCCTCCCGGTCTTGCAGGCGGTGCAGGCTGGACGCCAACACCAGCAAGGCCATGAGGCTGATCTCCTCGGACTCCGGGATGGGGGGCCAGGCCCGGGAGAAGCCGAGCACTTTCTCGGCTGCGCGCTGCGCGCGCAGGTAACGCGCAGCGTCGAATTCGAGGTGGGCCTCGCGCAAGGCCCGCTGTGCCGCACGTTCCCTCTGCAGCGCCCGCCATTCGGCAGCGCGAGTGGGCAGGGTGAGCAGGCTGTCGATGGCGCGGGTGGCGCCCATGATCAGGAAGCAGGCCCCCAGCACCACCAGGATGAAGAGGTTCAGCGACAGGTCGGCCCGCCAGCCGCCCCACGCCACGGACACCAGTCCATCATTCGTGCCCAAGGTGGTGGCGGCCACGACAGCCACCACGAAAAGCAGAACGGCCCAGACGACGGCGCGCATGCGGGGCGCCCCGGTCAGCGTCCGGCCACGGCCGTGGCCAGCGCGGCCAGCGTGGCCTCAGGCCGGGGCACCGACACCTGACGCGACTGCTGCGCCACCTGGCGCAACTGCTCGCGAACCAGTTCCACGCGCCGCGAGCCCTTGTCGAAGTAGCGCTCCAGTGCAGACTGGGCCTCGCGCAAGTCCGCCTGCGCCGTGTCGAACTGCCGGCTCAGCAAGGCCAGGCGGGCGTTCAGCAGGCGCAGCTTCAGGTTTTCGCGCAGGAAGAAAGCCTGTTCCGGCGCCAACAACGCGGCCTCGGGATCGTCAACGCGGGTCACGCGCACCAGGCCACGCACCTCCGCCCAGAACTGGCCCCACAGGGAGCGCACGCGCGCGTCCAGCCACTGCGGGCCGGGTGAGGAGGCCGCTGCAACAGCAGCCGATGCCGCTGCCGCAGCCGCGCGGGCGTCCCCTTCGCGCGGCACAGCCCGGCGGTCCGTGGCGGCGAGCATGGGCAGGTCGTCCACCGCCCGCACGGCTTCATCGATGCGGATCGCCAGGCTCTGCACATCCACAGAGCCCGCCGCCTTGACGCGGTCCAGGTCCTGCAGTGCCGCCCTGCGCACCCGGTCCATGCGGGGTTGCTGATAGCGGGCCAGGCGCTCTTCGGTCTGGCGCAGGGCCGCCAGCAGCGGCTCTGCACTGCCGGTGATGGACGATTGCTGCAAGGCCAGGCGCAGCGCCGCGTCCACATCGGACAACACGTTCTCGTCACGTGAGCGTGACAGCGACTGGATCAACTCTTCCAGCTGGCTGCGTTGCAGCGAGGTCTCGGCCACGCGTGCCTCCAGCAACGCCACCTTGGCGGCGTTCTCGCGAGCGGACGCCTCGGCCTGGCGTGCCATCAAGCGCGCCTCCGCCGCCTGGGTGCCGGCATCCTGCTGACGCTTGACGATTTCCAGTTCCGCTGTCTTGAGCCGCTGCTGGGTGTTCCAGGCCAGCGCCAAGGCGGCCACCGCGAGCAGGCCCAGCCCGGCGAGGATCCAGGGGCTTGCGGCGCTGAATGGGGTCCTGGCCGCGGGGGCTGCTCCGCCGGATCCAGCTTGGAGAGCAGGCCCGGGCCCCGCTGGCGCGGAAGCAGGTGCGGCGGCGGCTGCCTCAGACATCACCGCGGCGGGCGCTGCCGCAGGAGTTTCTGCAGGCGCTGCCGAACCCGAGGGTGCGGAAGAGGAAGGAGTGGCGTCGTTCAACACCGCAAAGATTCTAGGTGGGCGCAGCAGGCCAGCAGCGCTTCCAGCTCCGGGGGGACTTCCAGAACTTGAGCAAAGCCGGCCGAGCGCGCTGCCGCGGCGATGCGGGGGTGCGTGGCCACGGCGCGGCTGGCGTGCCATTTGGCCAGCGGCCTCAGCGCCTGCAGGTGGGCCACCGCCTCCGAGCTGCTGAACACCCAGACATGGCCCTGCGGATCGTCCAGGGCGGCGGCCAGGAGCCGGGCCGACGGTTCGTCCAGCACTGGCGGGCGCCGCTGGTAAGCCACCAGGAACTCCACCGCCGCGCCAGCCTGTTCGAACTGCTGCGCGAGCCAGTTGCGGCCGTCCTCACCCCGCACGATCAGGACACGCCGGCCGCCCCAACCCTGAGCGGCCACCTGGCGCCATAACGCCTCGGACTCGCTGGGCTCGCCCGGCGCCGGCTGGGCGATGTGGTCCGGCGGCACACCGCAGGCCTGCAGCGCCGCGGTGGTGCCCTGCCCTGTGCTGCCTGCCAGCAGCCCCGCCGGCCAGGCGCGGCCGGGCGGGCGGCGCGCGAAGAAGTGCTCCGCTGCATTCGCGCTGACGAACATCACGAAGTCCAGAGACGCCAGGCGCTGCCACGCCTGCTCGACAGTGGCCGCGTCAGGGGCCGGTGCGATGTCGATGAGCGCCAGTGCCTGCGCCTGGAGCCCGCTTGCCCTGAGCGCCTGGACCCAGGGTTCAGCCTGCGCCCGGGGCCGGGTGACGATCACGCACAGCGGGCTCACGAGCGCTCAGGCAGCCCCGAGATACCCCGATGCGCCGGCGCGGCGAAGGCCCTCGGCCGCTTCCTCGCCCAGACGGCGCGCCGAGGCTTCGTCCGCCGGCGCGCCCTCGACCGTGAAGCGCAGCAGCGGCAGGGTCAGCTGCGTGGCATGGCCCAGGGCCGCCTCCAGGTGCAGGGTGCCCCCCTCCCAAGTGGCATGCGCGGCCAGCGGCATGCTGCAACTGCCGCCCAGGGCGCGAGACACCGCGCGCTCGGCATGGGCTGCCAGCCAGGTGGGCTTGTGCACGGTCTGCGCCAGCAGTGCCCGCAGCTCATGCGCATCCTCCCGCACCTCGATGCCCAGGGCCCCTTGGCCTGCGGCGGGAATCATGCGGTCGATCTCAAACACGCCGCGGATGCGGCTGGCCAGGCCCAGGCGCTTCAAGCCCGCAGCCGCCAGCACGATGGCATCGAACCCGCCCTCGTCCAGTTTGCGCAACCGAGTGTCCAGGTTGCCGCGCAGCGGCTCGATGCGCAGGTCCGGCCGCTCGCTGAGCAACTGCACCACGCGGCGCAGGCTGGAGGTGCCCACGCAGGCCCCCTGAGGCAGGGCCGACAGGTCGTCGTAGCGGTTGGAGACGAAGGCGTCGCGTGGGTCTTCGCGCTCCAGTACGGCCGCCAGCACAAAACCCGGCGGCAGGTCCATGGGCACATCCTTGAGCGAGTGCACGGCCAGGTGCGCCCGGCCCTCCTCGAGCGCGGTCTCCAGTTCCTTGACAAACAGGCCCTTGCCGCCCACCTTGGACAGGGCGCGGTCCAGGATCTGGTCGCCCTTGGTGGTCATGCCCAGCAGTTCGACCTGGCGGCCGAATCGCGCCTGAAGCAGGTCGCGGACGTGTTCGGCCTGCCACAGGGCCAGTCGGCTTTCTCGGGTGGCGATGACGGTCTTGTCGCTCATCCGGCGATTATGGGAGCGCCGCTTTGAAGATCAGGCAGGGTTGTCACCGACAGGTGTCAACCGGAGTCGAATCAGGTCACTTTCAGGCATGAGGCTTGCGTGCAGAATCTGTAACCAGGTTACATCGTAGAGGCCTGCCCATGCCCCGTTCTCTGCCCCTCAGTTCTCCCAGGTCGCCTGCTGGAACCGCGCGTTCTGCAGAGGGCGCCCCCGCGTCCAACGGCCCTCACGACGCGCAGCGTGAAGATATCCGGTTACTTGGCCGGATCCTGGGCGACACCATCCGCGAACACGAAGGCCGTGACACCTACGAACTCATCGAGAAGGTGCGGCAACTGGCCGTGGCCTTCCGGCTGAAGAAGGATGCGCAGGCCGGGCGGACGCTGGACCGCTTGCTGAAGAACCTGTCGGGCGACCAGACGGTGAGCGTGATCCGCGCCTTCAGCTACTTCGCGCACCTGGCCAACATCGCTGAAGACCACCACCACGTGCGCCTGCGCGCCCACCAGGACCGCAAGGGCCAGGTGCAGGAGGGCTCACTCTCGCTGGCCATGGAGCGGCTGCACCAGGCCGACCTGCGCGCCAGCGACATCGCCGCCACGCTGCGCCACGCGTGGATCTCGCCCGTGCTGACCGCGCACCCCACCGAGGTGCAGCGCAAGAGCATCCTGGACGCCGAGCGCGCCATCGCGGAACTGGTGGCCGCGCGCGACCATCTGGACACGGGCCAGGGGAAGGCCGAGAACGAGGAACTGTTGCGGGCCCGCGTCACACAGCTGTGGCAGACCCGCATGCTGCGCACCGCCAAGCTGACCGTGGATGACGAGATCGAGAACGCGCTGAGCTACTACCCCACCACCTTCCTGCGCGAGATTCCGCGGCTGTACGGTGAAGTCGAGCACGCCCTGAAAGGGCACGAGATCGCCCCCTTCCTGCGCATGGGGCACTGGATCGGCGGCGACCGGGACGGCAACCCCAACGTGGGCGCGCGCACCATGCGCCGCGCCATGGCGCGCCAGGCCGAGGTGGCGCTGCGCCACTACCTGACCGAGGTGCACCTGCTGGGCGGCGAGTTGTCGATGTCGCACACCCTGGCCCCCGTGACGCCGGCCATGCTGGCGCTGGCCGCGCGCTCGCCCGATCACGACCAGCACCGTGAGGATGAGCCCTACCGGCGCGCCCTCATCGGCATGTACGCCCGGCTGGCGGCCACGCTGCACGAACTCACCGGCACCGAGGCGCTGCGCCACGCCGTGGCGCCGCAGAACCCGTATCTCACGCCCGAAGAGCTCCTGACGGACCTGGACGTGATCGCCGACAGCCTGCGCTCGCACCATGCGCAGGCCCTGGTGCAGCCGCGGCTGCGGCCGCTGCGCCGCGCGGTGCAGGTCTTCGGCTTTCACCTGGCCACGCTGGACATCCGGCAGAGCTCCGACCAGCACGAGCTGGTGGTGGCCGAACTGTTGCGGGTGGCGCGCGTGGAGGCGAGCTACAGCGCGCTCACCGAGGCGCAGCGCCGCGCCCTGCTGCTGCGCATGCTGAATGACGCCCGGCCCCTGCGCGTGCGCGACGCCAGCTACAGCGCCCTCACCCTGGGCGAGCTCGAGGTCTTCGAGACCGCGCGCGAACTGCGCCAGCGACACGGCCGCGAGGCCCTGCGCCACAGCATCATTTCCCACACCGAGGAAGTGAGCGACCTGCTGGAAGTGCTGCTGCTGCAGAAGGAATGCGGGCTGCTGCACGGCACCTTGGACGGCAGCCACGACAGCGCAGCCCGCTGCGAGCTGATCGTCGTGCCGCTTTTCGAGACCATCGCCGACCTGCGCCGGGCCGAGCCCATCATGCGCGAGTTCTACGCCCTGCCCGGCATCGCTTCGCTGGTGGTGCGCAGCGGGGCCGAGCAGGAAATCATGCTGGGCTACAGCGACAGCAACAAGGACGGTGGCTTCTTCACCAGCAACTGGGAGCTGTACCGGGCCGAGACGGCGCTGGTGGAGTTGTTTGGCGAACTCGGCCAGGCGCACGGCCTGCGCCTGCGGCTGTTCCACGGCCGCGGCGGCACCGTGGGGCGCGGCGGCGGGCCCAGCTACCAGGCCATCCTCGCCCAGCCCCCAGGCACGGTGCAGGGCCAGATCCGCCTGACCGAGCAGGGCGAGGTCATCGGCTCGAAATACGCCCATCCCGAGATCGGCCGGCGCAACTTGGAGACGCTGGTGGCCGCCACCTTGGAGGCCACCTTGCTGCACCCCACGCAACGCGCCCCCAAGACCTTCATGGAAGCGGCCGCCACGCTCAGCCAGGCGAGCTTTACGGCCTACCGCGACATCGTTTACGACACACCCGGCTTCACCGACTGGTTCTTCGCCGCCACGCCGCTGCGCGAGATCGCGGAGCTCAACATCGGTTCGCGACCCGCCTCCCGCAAGGCCACGCGCGCCATCGAAGACCTGCGCGCCATCCCTTGGAGCTTCTCCTGGGGCCAGTGCCGCCTGGGTTTGCCCGGCTGGTGTGGCTTCGGCTCGGGGGTGCAGGCCTTTCTTGACGGGGCCGACGCTTCGGCGGATGGCGCCAGCGTGGGCAAAGGCAAGGGCAAACGCAAAGTCGATGACGCCCCAGCGCGCGAAGCCCGGGTGCAGTTGCTGCGCCGCATGTACCGGCAATGGCCCTTCTTCCGCACGCTGCTGTCCAACCTGGACATGGTGCTGGCCAAGACCGACCTGGGCCTGGCCCAGCGCTACGCGGACCTGGTGGAAGACCGCAAGAGCGGGCGCCGCATCTTCGCGTTGCTGCAAGCCGAGTGGCAGCGCACCAGCGACGCGCTCACATTGATCACGGGAGAACCGACCCGGCTGCAGTCCAACCCCGCGCTGGCGCGCTCGCTGGAGCACCGCATCCCCTACCTGGACCCGCTGAACCACCTGCAGGTGGAACTGCTGCGCCGCTACCGCCAGCGCACCGCGGACGACCCTCAGGTCGAGCGCGTGCGCAGGGGCATCCACCTGTCCATCAACGGGCTGGCCGCGGGGCTCAGGAACACGGGCTGACGGCGCGACGGGGCCGGGATAATGCCCGGTCACCTTCGCAGCCCTGCCCGCCATGACCGCCTCCAATCCTTCCAGCAACCCGCTCGCCAACAAGTCCCAGGCCTGGTCGGCCCTGTTCTCCGAGCCCATGAGCGAGCTGGTGCAGCGCTACACGGCCAGCGTCGGGTTCGACAAGCGGCTGTGGCGAGCCGACATCGACGGCAGCCTGGCCCATGCCCGCATGCTGGCTGCGCAATCCATCATCAGCGCACAAGACCTGGCCGACATCGAGCGCGGCATGGCGCAGATTGCCGGCGAGATCGAGCGCGGCGAGTTCACCTGGAAGCTCGAGCTCGAAGACGTGCACCTGAACATCGAGGCCCGCCTGACGGAACTGGTGGGCCTGGCCGGCAAGCGGCTGCACACCGGGCGCTCGCGCAATGACCAGGTGGCCACCGACGTGCGCCTGTGGCTGCGCGCCGAGATCGACGGGCTGACCCCGTTGCTGGTGGCCATGCAGCGCGCGCTTGTCGAGTTGGCCGCTCAACACACCGACACCGTCATGCCCGGCTTCACCCACCTGCAGGTGGCCCAGCCCGTGAGCTTTGCCCACCACCTGCTGGCCTACGTGGAGATGTTCGCGCGTGATGCCGAGCGCCTGGTCGACGTGCGAAAGCGCGTCAACCGCCTGCCGCTGGGCGCCGCGGCGCTGGCCGGCACCAGCTACCCGTTGGACCGCGAGGCCGTGGCGCGCTCGCTCGGCTTCGACGGCGTGTGCGAGAACAGCCTGGACGCCGTGAGCGACCGCGACTTCGCGCTCGAGTTCGCATCGTTCGCCTCGATCTGCATGGTGCACGTCTCGCGCCTGTCCGAGGAGATCGTGCTGTGGATGAGCCAGAACTTCGGCTTCATCGACCTGGCCGACCGCTACTGCACCGGCTCGTCCATCATGCCGCAGAAGCGCAACCCCGACGTGGCCGAACTCGCACGCGGCAAGACCGGGCGCGTGGTGGGCCACCTGATGGGCCTGCTCACCCTGATGAAGGGCCAGCCGCTGACCTACAACAAGGACAACCAGGAAGACAAGGAGCCCTTGTTCGACACCGTGGACACGCTGCGCGACACCCTGCGCATCATGGCCGAGATGTGCGCTGGCATCGTGGTCAAGCCCGAGGCGATGGAACGCGCCGCGCTGCGCGGCTACGCCACCGCCACCGACCTGGCCGACTACCTGGTCAAGAAAGGCCTGCCCTTCCGCGATGCGCACGAGGCCGTGGCCCACGCCGTGAAGGTGGCCATCGGCCAGGGCGTGGACCTGGCGCAGCTGCCCCTGGCCACGCTGCAGGGCTTTCATCCGTCCATCGCGGACGACGTGTTCGACGCTCTCACCCTGCGCGGCTCCATGAACGCCCGCAACGTGCGCGGCGGCAGCGCCCCGGCACAGGTGCGCGTGCAGATCGAGCGGCATCTCGCGCGGCTGACCGTTGCGGTTTAGCTAGAAATTAGCTAAATTCAGTGCATGCAAGACGTCATACCCATGCATCAAGCCAAGAGCACCTTGTCGCAACTGGTGCAACGCGCCGCCGCGGGAGAAACCGTGCTGATCGGTCCTAACGGCCATGCCGTGGCACAGCTCACACGCCTGGACAACGCAGCCAAGCCACGGAAATTGGGCTTTCTCAAGGGGCAACTGGTGGTCCCCGACGACTTTGATGCGCCCCTTCCGGACCAGGTTTTGGAAGGCTTTCAGGGTGGCCGTTGAAACTCCTGCTTGACACGCACGTCCTGCTCTGGGCGGCCATTGACAGCCCGAGAATCCAGTCGATACGACCACGCCTGCTTGCAGCGGAAAACGAGGTCTACTTCAGTGTCGCCTCGCTGTGGGAAGTCGCCATCAAGACCAGCCTCGGCAAGTTGCAGGCCGACGCCGCCGCCATCCGCGAGGCGGCGCTCGACAACGGATTTGTGGAGTTGCCGATATGGGGCCCGCACGCCCTGCGTGTGGGGTCACTGCCCTGGCACCACCGGGACCCCTTCGACAGGTTGCTCGTGGCACAGGCTGCCGCAGAGCCCATGTGGCTGCTGACGGCCGATGAAAAGCTGCTGGCCTACGGCGGTACGGTGGAACTGATCTGAGGCTGGCAAGCCTGTCAGTTCCAGCATCCTGGCCCCCACACTTTCGACAACCTGTTCGGCAGCGCCCACTGGCGGCGGTACCCTCAAGCCATGCCCCCGCACCGCCGCTGGATCGCCCACTTGGACATGGACGCGTTCTACGCGTCCGTGGAACTGCTGCGCTACCCCGAACTCAAGGGGCAGCAGGTGGTGATTGGCGGCGGGCGGCGCCATCAGCCTGAGATGCTGGCTGACGGCACCAGGCGCTTCGCCACCTTGCGCGACTACGCCGGCCGCGGCGTGATCACCACCGCCACGTATGCCGCGCGGGACCTGGGCGTGCACTCGGGCATGGGCCTGATGAAGGCCTCCAAGCTGGCGCCGGACGCCGTGCTGCTGCCCGTGGACTTCGACGAGTACCGCCGGCTGTCGCGCGCCTTCAAGGCCGCCGTGGCCGAGGTGGCCCCGGTGATCGAGGACCGCGGCATCGACGAGATCTACATCGACCTGACCGAGGTGCCGGGCGCCCAGGACGCCGTGGGCCACGACCCCTTCGGCGGCGTGCGCGCGCTGGCCCAGGAGATCCGCAACAACGTGCTGCGCCGCACCGGGCTGACCTGCTCGGTGGGCGTCACCCCCAACAAGCTGTTGAGCAAGATCGCCTCCGAACTGGACAAGCCCGACGGCCTGACGGTGCTGACCGAGGCCGACATCCCCACGCGCATCTGGCCGCTGGCCGCGCGAAAGGTCAACGGCATCGGCCCCAAGGCGGCCGACAAGCTCTTAGCCCTGGGCGTGCGCACGGTGGGCGACCTGGCCGCGCGGCCCCGCGCGGAGTTGATCGAGGCCTTCGGCCGCAGCTACGGCGCCTGGCTGCACGAGGTGGCGCACGGCCAGGACGACCGCCCGGTGGTGACGCACAGCGACCCCGTGTCCACCAGCCGCGAAACCACCTTCGAGCGCAACCTGCACGCCGTGCGCGACCGTGCCGCGCTGGGGGAAATCCTGACCCGGTTGTGCGGCCAGGTGGCGCTGGACCTGCAGCGCAAAGGCTGGCGCGCCCGCACCATCGGTATCAAGCTGCGCTTCGAAGACTTCAAGACCGTCACGCGCGACCTGACGCTGCCCGAACCCGTGGCCGACGGCGCCGACATCCGCCGCTCCGCGGGCGAATGCCTTAAGCGGGTGGACCTCACACGCAGCCTGCGCCTGCTGGGGGTGAGGGCTTCCTCTCTCACGCGCGCCTGAGGCGGCGTATAGACTTTCAGCCAGAGGAGCCATCACCCCATGCCGCAAGTGATCACCAACATCGAAGACCTGCGCGTTCTGGCGCAACAGCGCGTGCCCCGCATGTTCTACGACTACGCCGACTCGGGCTCGTGGACGGAAAGCACCTACCGCGCCAACGAGAGCGACTTCCAGAAGATCAAGCTGCGCCAGCGCGTGGCCGTCAACATGGAAGGCCGCAGCACCGCGACGAAGATGGTGGGCATCGACTGCAAGATGCCCGTGGCGATTGCCCCCACCGGCCTGACCGGCATGCAGCATGCCGACGGCGAGATCCTGGCCGCGCAGGCAGCCGAGAAATTCGGCATCCGCTTCACGCTGTCCACGATGAGCATCTGCTCCATCGAGGACGTAGCCGCGCACACCACGCAGCCCTTCTGGTTCCAGCTCTACGTGATGCGCGACCGCGATTTCATTGAGCGTCTGATCGACCGCGCCAAGGCCGCCAAGTGCGACGCCCTGGTGCTGACGCTGGACCTGCAGATCCTGGGGCAGCGCCACAAGGACCTGAAGAACGGCTTGTCCGCGCCGCCCAAGCTCACGGTGGCCAACATCCTGAACATGATGACCAAGCCGCGCTGGTGCATGGGGATGCTGGGCACGCCGCGGCGCCAGTTCGGCAACATCGTGGGCCACGTCAAGGGCGTGTCGGACATGGCCAACCTCTCGGCCTGGACGGCCGAGCAGTTCGACCCCCAGCTGAACTGGGGCGACGTGGAGTGGATCAAGAAGCGCTGGGGCGGCAAGCTCATCATCAAGGGCATCCAGGATGTGGAGGACGCCAAGCTCGCGGCCGACAGCGGCGCCGATGCGCTGATCGTCAGCAACCACGGCGGGCGCCAGCTCGACGGCGCGCAGAGCAGCATCGAGGCGCTGCCCGCCATCGCGGCCGAAGTGGGCTCGCGTATCGAGGTGCACATGGACGGCGGCATCCGCTCCGGCCAGGACGTGCTCAAGGCCTGGGCGCTGGGCGCGCGCGGCACCTACATCGGCCGCGCTTTCCTCTATGGCCTGGGCGCCATGGGCGGCGAGGGCGTGACCAAGGCGCTGCAGATCATCCACAAGGAACTGGACCTGACCATGGCCTTCTGCGGCCGCACCAAGATCGCTGACGTGGACCGCTCGATGCTGCTGCCGGGGACCTTCCCGACCGCTTGATCAGGCCTTGGGCAGCGTCACGCCGCGCTGGCCCTGGTACTTGCCGCCGCGGTCCTTGTAGCTGGTCTCGCAGACCTCGTCGCTCTCGAAGAACAGCACCTGCGCACAACCCTCGCCGGCGTAGATCTTGGCCGGCAGCGGCGTGGTGTTGCTGAACTCCAGCGTCACGTAGCCTTCCCACTCGGGCTCGAAGGGCGTGACGTTGACGATGATGCCGCAGCGCGCATAAGTGCTCTTGCCCAGGCAGATGGTGAGCACGTTGCGCGGGATGCGGAAGTACTCCACCGTGCGCGCCAGCGCGAAGCTGTTGGGCGGGATGATGCAGACATCGCTCTCGATGTCCACGAAGCTCTTCTCGTCGAAGTTCTTCGGGTCCACCACCGTGCTGTGGATGTTGGTGAACACCTTGAACTCGCGTGCGCAGCGGATGTCGTAGCCGTAGCTGGAGGTGCCGTAGCTGACGATGCGCTGGCCGTCGGCGGCGTGCCGCACCTGGCCGGGCTCGAAGGGCTCGATCATGCCGTGCCCCTCGGCCATGCGGCGGATCCAACGGTCGCTCTTGATGCTCATGCCATGCTCTGGAAGACGCCGCTCGGGCGATCGCGAATTCTAGGAGGCTGACAGCCTGCGCCGCCTCCAGTAGCATGCATCCATGGCGGCAGTGCAACCAACCACGCTGCCGACCCAACCCGCCAGGAGGCCACGCGATGCCCAGCCCCTTCCGCCCTGCCCTCACCTTGCTGACCCAGTACGCCACCTACCACCGGGATCGGCGCAACATCCAGACGCACCTGGTGGGGGTGCCGATGATCGTCTTCGCGATCGGCGTGCTGCTGTCGCACCCGGTGCTGCCGGTGGCGGGCCTGGCGTTGACGCCGGCGTGGCTGGTGTTCCTGCTGAGCGCGGCGTGGTACCTGACGCGGGGTGAGTTCGCGCTGCAGGTGGCCGTGGTGGCGGTGATGGCACTGCTCATCGGCTCAGCCCAGGTGCTGGGGCAGTCCAGCGCGTCCTGGGTGGCCTGGGGTGTGGGCTTGTTCGCGCTGGGCTGGGTGATCCAGTTCGTGGGCCACTACTACGAGGGCCGCAAACCGGCCTTCGCCGACGATCTGGTGGGCCTGCTGGTGGGGCCGATGTTCGTCGTGATGGAACTGCTGGCAGCCGTGGGCGCGTGCCGCGAGCTCATGGCCCGCATCGAGGCCGAGGCCGGGCCCACCCACCTGCGGGATCTCACGGGCACGGCGGCCTGAGAGCACCCCCCAGGGCCGGGCGGTGCCCGGCCCGGCCCCCCGCGGGGGCGCAAGAAAACTTGGGAGCGGCCCGGCGTTTTCTTGTCAGTTCAAGCCCCGCCCCAGACCTCTCCAGCCACCTCGACCACGCGCTCCAGCTTGCGCCACTGGTCGTCCACCGACAGAGCGTTGCCGTGGTGCGTGCTGGAAAAACCGCACTGCGGGCTCAGCGCCAGTTGCTCCAGCGGCACCACCTTGGCGGCCTCGTCGATGCGGCGCTTCAGCGCGTCCTTGCTCTCCAGCTCGCCCACCTTGGTGGTCACCAGGCCCAGCACCACCGTCTTGCCCGGGGGCAAGGCGCGCAGCGGCTCGAAGCCGCCCGCGCGGGCGTTGTCGAACTCCATGAACCAGCCGTCCACCGCGGTGGAGAACATGGCGTCGACCACGGGGTCGTAGCCGCCCTCGGCCACCCAGGCGCTCTTGAAGTTGCCGCGGCAGGTGTGGATGGTGACCGTCATGTCGTCCGGCCGGCCGCGCAACGCGTCGTTCAAGGTTCGGGCATAGCGCTGGGGCAGCGCGGCAGGGTCGTCGCCGTTGGCGCGGCAGTTGGCCTGGATCTTGGGGTCGCACAAATAGGCGAAGGTGATGTCGTCCAGTTGCAGGTAGCGGCAGCCCGCGGCCGCCAGATGCGCAATGGCGGCGCGGTAGGCCGCGGCCACGTCGTCCCAGAAGGCGTCCAGGTCGGGGTAGGCCTCGCGCGAGACCGCGGCACGCCCGCCGCGCAGGTGCAGCATGGACGGCGAGGGAATGGTCATCTTGGCCACCGGGCCCGCGCTGCGGCCTGATACGCCGGCGGCGCCGGACGCACCGGCCACGCCCTTCTGCAGCGCATCCACCTGCGCTTTCAGGTAGGCGAAGTCATCGGCCATGATGGGCCGGCTGCAGCCCACCTTTCCCGTCACCGTGGCAATCGGCGGCTGTTCCGACTGGCCCTCGATCTTGAACTTGGGGCCCTCGTTGTGCTTGAGCGTCACGCCATCAAGTTGGCCGAGGAAGTCCAGGTGCCACCAATCGCGCCGGAACTCACCGTCGGTGATGGACTGCAGGCCGATGTCGCGCTGGCGCTGCACGATCTCGGCCACGGCGCGGTCTTCGGCTTCGCGCAGGGCGGCGGCGGGCAGTTCACCCGCCTTCCAGCGAGCGCGGGTCTGTGCCAGCCAGGCCGGGCGCAACAGGCTGCCGACCTGGTCGGCACGGAAAGGGGGTCGGCTCATCAGCGGTCTCCTGGGTTGAGGAAGACGCCGAAAAAGGGCCCTGTCAACCGGCCACGACCCTCATCGCAGCGCGCCGGGGCTCCGGCTCGGCGTCGAAACGCTCGAAGCCGGTGTAACACAGGAAATGCCGGTTGGCGGCACGGCCGAACAGGGTCATGCCCAGGCGCTCGGCCATCTCATGGCCCATGGCGGTGACACCGTTGCGCGACACCACGATGGGCACGCCGATGCGGGCACTCTTCATCACCATCTCGCTGGTCAGCCGACCTGTGGTGTAGAACACCTTGTCCTCACCCGGCACACCGTGCAATGCCATCCAGCCCGTGATGGTGTCGATGGCGTTGTGGCGGCCCACATCCTCCACGAACATCAGCATGCGCCCCTGCTGGAACAGCGCACAGCCGTGCACCGAGCCCGCCTTGCGGTGGATGCTGTCCTGCTGGCGCATGGTTTCCAGCACGCGGTACAGCGTGGCCTGGCTGATGCGCGCCGCGGCCGCATCGGGCAGGTGCAGCGTGGCCAGTTGGTTCATCACATCGCCGAAGACCGTGCCCTGGCCGCAACCGGTGGTCACCACGCGGGTGGCGGTCTTGCGCTCCAGATCGGTGATGCCCGAATGGGTCTTGACGGCGGCGGCGCCCACGTCCCAGTCCACGGTGATGGAGTCCACCTCGTCGGCGCCTTCGATCAGGCCCTGGTTGCACAGATAACCCAGCACCAGCAGCTCGGGCATCGCGCCCAGGGTCATGAGCGTGACAAGCTCACGCTTGTCAACGAACACCGTCAACGGCCGCTCGGCCGGGATGTGGATGCTGCGCGGCTCACCATGCTCGTCGACGATGCAGATCTCGCGCAGCAGTTCGCAGCGGGCCTCGGTGAGCCGGGGTGCGCCGGGAATGGGGACGGGCGAGGGGAAGGGCGGCATGGGGGCGGACTCTAGCCCGGAAGACATGACCATGCCCGCGCTCAAACCGCCGGGCCCGGCGGGCCAGGTGCCAGGGGGAGTCATGGGGGCGGCAAGCCCGCAGCGGGCTACTTCTTGGCCGGCGTCGCCGCAGGTGCCGCTGCCATGGTCTTGGCGGGCGCAGCGGCGGCCGGGGCCGCAGCAGCCGTGGCAGCCGCCGCCGGCGGCGGATAGACGAAGGCGCCCGGATCGGCGCAAGGCGCCAGACTCGCGGTGGGCTTGACCGTCTTGCCCTGCTTCTTGGCCTCGGCAGCGTAGCGGGCCGCCACGCTGTCCATGGACTTGCAGAGCTTGTAGTTGTCCACCTTGCCGGCATGGGCGGTCTTGGCGGCAGCTTCGGCGGCCTTGGCCTTGGCCTCGTCCGACAGCGGTGGCAGCTTGGCCCAGACGGCGGAAGAAGACAGCAGCAGACTGGCCAGGGTGAAGGCGGCGGTGCGGTTCATATGAGCTCCTGGGGAATCAAGCGGCTTGGGGCGGCGTGGTGGCGGCAGCCCCCTGGGGCGCGCTGCGCTGTGCCGGAATCTTGCCGGCCTGGATGTCCTCGTACCACAGGGCGTGGTGCTCCTTGGCCCAGCCTTCGTCCACATAGCCGGTGCGCATGGCGCTGTACGCCCCCTTCATGCCGATGGTGCCCATGTAGATGTGCCCCAGGAACATGGCCATCATCAGCATGGACGCGGCTGCGTGGATCATGTGGGCGATCTGCATGTCGCCGCGCAGGTACGCCAGACCGGGAATGACCATGTCCAGCACCAGGCCCGAGCCCACCACCACCAGACCGAGCAGGAACACCCCGGCCCAGAAGATGCCCTTTTCCCCCGCGTTGAAGCGGTGCGAGGGCACCTCGGCGCCGCCGAACATGCCGCCAGCCCGCAGCAGCCAGGTGATGTCTTCCTTGCTGGGCAGGTTGTCCTTGACGAAGGTGATGATCACGATGACCAGCGACACCGCAAACAGCGGCCCGGCGAAGTTGTGCGCGTTCTTCAGGGCATAGGTCAACCAGCCGAACAGGGTGGAGCCCAGCACGGGCAGCAGGAAGAACTTGCCGAAGGCCATCACGATGCCCGACACCGCCAACACCACGAAGGCGATGGCGTTCGTCCAGTGCGCCGCACGCTCCAGCGGGGTGAAGCGCTCGATCACCCGACCGGTGTCGGGTTCGTGCCCGCCCAGCGAGCCCTTGCGCCAGTAGAAGAGCCCCAGCGCCAGCGTGGCGATCAACAGCAGCGACCCGCCGTAGGGAATGATCCAGCGGTTGCGCACCTGGCGCCAGGCCTCGCCGGCCGTGGTGAAACTCGAACCGGGGTACTGCACGAAGCTCTGCACCAGCACGCCGCCTTCGGGAATGGGCATGCTGACCGTGCCCTCCTTGTTCCCGCTTTCGCGCACATCACGCCAGAAGGGCGCGTTGTTCCCTGGCTGCGTCGTGGCGCGCTGGGCATTGGTCTCGTCCGGCTTGGGCTCGGCCGGCGCCACGAAGCCGGCGGGCGGGCCCTTGGCCTCGGGCGCGGCGGCCACTGCTGGGGCTGCTGCGGCTGGGGCTGCAGTTTGAGCCGCCGCCGGAGCAGCCAGGCCAAGCGCCAAGGCACCGGCCAGGGCCGGGCCGGTCAGCAAGCGTGTCAGCAGGCGGTGGAGGGAGGGCAGCTTTCGCATCGTGTCTCCTGGGTCACTGGGGCCGCGCACGGCAGGGGCAGCGACGATCTCTTGAGGGTCTTGTGCTGCAGCCGGCGCTCAGGGCTGGCTGGCGCGCGAGTACTCGTTCTGACCCTGGGAGCGCTTGCGCAACTGCTCTTCCCAGGCCGCTGAGTCACCCCGCTTCCAGCTGGTGTCGGCAAAGGCGTTGTCGGTGCCCTGGTAGGCGGCCACGTCCGGCTTGCGCTGGGTCTGTTGCGACACCTGGGGCTTCTCACAGCCGGACATCAGCACCACGGCCGCCAGGGCCACCGCGCCGGCCAGCACAGCACCGGAGCGGCTCATGACTTGGCGCCCTTGGCGGGTTGCCCGGTGGCGCCGCCTACAGGCTTGCCATAAGCCGTGCCCCAGCCCCAGACCTCGCTGCCCTTGCCGCGGGTGAGCACCCGGGTGCGGAAGATGTCGGCCACCACGTCGCCGTCGCCACCCAGCAGGGCCTTGGTCGAGCACATTTCGGCGCACGCCGGCAGCTTGCCTTCGGCCAGGCGGTTGCGCCCGTACTTCTCATTCTCAGCCGCGGTGCCGTTGGCCTCGGGGCCGCCAGCGCAGAAGGTGCACTTGTCCATCTTGCCGCGCAGACCGAAGGTGCCGTTGCTCGGGAACTGCGGCGCGCCGAAGGGGCAGGCGTACGAGCAGTAGCCGCAGCCGATGCACACGTCCTTGTCGTGCAGCACCACGCCGTCATCGGTGCGGTAAAAGCAGTCCACCGGGCACACGGCCATGCAGGGGGCGTCAGAGCAGTGCATGCACGCCACGGAGATGCTCTTCTCGCCGGGCACGCCGTCGTTGAGCGTGACCACGCGGCGGCGGTTCACGCCCCAGGGCACGTCGTGCTCGGCCTTGCAGGCGGTGACGCAACCGTTGCACTCGATGCAGCGCTCGGAGTCGCAGATGAATTTCATGCGGGCCATGGTGAAGCCTTCCTCAATGGTGGTTCTTCAGGATATTCGGGCGATGGTCGTAGGGCCGAAAGTTCAAGGCCCTCAGGCCGTGGCTTTCTCGATCTGGCAGACCGTCGTCTTGGTTTCCTGCATCATCGTCACGCTGTCGTAGCCGTACGTGGTGGCGGTGTTGACCGCCTCACCGCGCACCATCGGCTTGGCGCCCTGCGGGTAGTACGGCGCGAGGTCGACGCCACCCCAGCGGCCCGAGAAGTGGAACGGCAGGAACACGGTCTCCGCGTCCACGCGCTCGGTGACCATGGCCTTGACGCGGATGCCCTTGAACTCGGGCAGCGCCTGCATCGGCGGGGTCTTGACCCAGACGAAGTCGCCGTTGCGGATGCCCCGGTCGTTAGCGGCCTTCGGGTTGAGCTCGACGAACATCTCCTGCTGCAGCTCGGCCAGGTAGGGGTTGGAGCGAGTTTCCTCTCCGCCGCCCTCGTACTCCACCAGGCGGCCGCTGGTCATGATCAGCGGGTAGGTCTTGGCGATGTCCTTGTTCTTCTCCTGCACCGTCTTGAACAGCGTGGGCAGGCGCCAGAAGGCCTTGCGGTCGTCGTGCGTGGGGTACTTGGCCACCAGGTCCGGGCGGTTGCTGTACAAGGCTTCGCGGTGCACGGGGATGGGGTCGGGGAAGTTCCACACCACGGCGCGGGCGCGTGCGTTGCCGAACGGGTGGCAGCCGTGGTTCTTCATCGCCACGCGGATGATGGCGCCCGTCGGGTCGGTCTTCCAGTTCTTGCCCTCGGCCTTGGTCTTCTCTTCGTCGGTCAGCTCGTCCCACCAGCCCAGCTTCTTCAGCAGCAGGTGGTCGAACTCGGGGTAGCCGGTGGTGAGGTCCGACCCCTTGGAGTAGGAGCCATCGGCGGCCAGCAGCGACTTGCCGTCACGCTCCACACCGAAGTTGGCGCGGAAGTTACCGCCCCCTTCCATCACGTGCTTGGAGGTGTCGTACAGGTTGGGCGAGCCCGGGTGCTTCATCTCGGGCGTGCCGTAGCACGGCCAGGGCAGGCCGAAAAACTCGCCGTCGAGATTCATGCCGGTTTCCTTGTCCACGCCGCCCTTGGCCTTGAGGGTCTTGACGTCGAACACGTGCATGTTGCGCATGTGGGCCTTCAGACGCTCCGGGCTCTGGCCCGTGTAGCCAATCGTCCACACGCACTTGTTGACCTCACGCAGGATGGACTCGGCCTCGGGCTCCATGCCGCCCTTGCCCTGCACCATCTTGTAGTTCTTCACCAGCTCCTTGCCGAAGCCCAGCTTGTCGGCCAGCTGCGTCATGATCATGTGGTCGGTGCGGCTCTCCCACAGCGGGTCGATCACCTTCTCACGCCACTGGATGGAGCGGTTGGACGCCGTGCAGGAGCCCGCCGTCTCGAACTGCGTGGTGGCCGGCAGCAGGTACACCGCACGTTTGGCGTTCTGGTCTTCCGGCTTGCCCGGCATGGCGGCCATGGCCGCCGTGGCACTGGGGAAGGGGTCCACCACCACCAGCAGGTCCAGCTTGTCCATGGCCCGCTTCATCTCCAGCCCGCGGGACTGGGAGTTGGGCGCGTGGCCCCAGAAGAACAGGCCGCGCAGGTTGCTTTCCTGGTCGATGAGCTCGTTCTTCTCCAGCACGCCGTCGATCCAGCGCGATACCGTCATGCCGGGCTTGCTCATCATGCCGGGGGCGTACTGCTTCTTGATCCACTCGAAGTCCACGCCCCAGGCGTTGGCAAAGTGCTTCCACGAACCCTCGGCCAAGCCGTAGTAGCCGGGCAGGGAGTCGGGGTTGGGGCCCACGTCGGTGGCGCCCTGCACGTTGTCGTGGCCGCGGAAGATGTTGGTGCCTCCACCACTCTTGCCCACGTTGCCCAGGGCCAGCTGCAGCAGGCAGGAGGCGCGCACCACGGCGTTGCCGGTGGTGTGCTGGGTCTGGCCCATGCACCAGACGATGGTGCTGGGGCGGTTCTCCGACATGATCTTGGCCACCTTGAAGGTGGTGGCCTCGTCCACGCCGCAGGCCTCCTGCACCTTGTCGGGTGTCCACTTGGACATCACCTCTTCCTTGACCTTGTCCATGCCCCAGACACGGTCCTCGATGTACTTCTTGTCTTCCCAGCCGTTCTTGAAGATGTGATACATCACCCCGAACAGGAAGGGAATGTCCGAGCCCGAGCGGATGCGCACGTACTCGTCGGCCTTGGCCGCCGTGCGGGTGAATCGCGGGTCCACCACGATCATCTTGCAGCCCGCCTCCTTGGCGTGCAGCACGTGCAGCATGGACACCGGGTGCGCCTCGGCGGCGTTGGAGCCGATGTACAGCGCCGCCTTGGCGTTCTGCATGTCGTTGTAGGAGTTGGTCATCGCGCCATACCCCCAGGTATTGGCCACGCCGGCCACCGTGGTGGAGTGGCAGATGCGCGCCTGGTGGTCGGTGTTGTTGGTGCCCCAGAACGACACCCACTTGCGCAGCAGGTAGGCCTGCTCGTTGTTGTGCTTGGACGAGCCGACGAAGAACATTGAGTCGGGCCCGCTTTCCTTGCGCAGCTCCAGCATCTTCTTGCTGATCTCGTCCAGCGCCTGGTCCCAGCTGATGCGCTCGTACTTGCCGTTGACCAGCTTCATCGGCGTCTTCAACCGGTATTCGCCATGGCCGTTCTCACGCACGGCTGCGCCCTTGGCACAGTGGGCACCCAGGTTGATGGGGCTGTCGAACACCGGCTCCTGGCGCACCCAGACGCCGTTTTCCACCACGGCGTCGATGGCGCAGCCCACCGAGCAGTGGCCGCACACCGTGCGCTTGACCTCCACCTTGCCGGTGCCGGCACCGGCCTTGGCCGGATCGGCCGCCTGCGCCTTCTTCACCAGCGTGAGCTGGGAGGCCGCCAGGCCCGCCCCCACCCCCAGGCCCGAGCGGCGCAGGAAGGCGCGACGGTCCATGGTGGGAATGGCCCGCGAGACACCGCGGGAGAGGCTGGCAACCAGGCCGGAGGACGGGGCGCCGGCAGATGAAGATTTGCGGGTGAGCAGCATGGAATTTCCTTAGGCAGGCTCCTCAGGACAAACCCGAGGACGGCACATTCCGATGGGGCAAAGGCGTGCGGGTGCGGGTGAGGCGAGATTCAGACCTTGGCGGTCTGGTAGTAGCGCATCACGTGAGCCGTGGCGCGGTAGCGTCCGTCTTCGCCGCCCTCCAGGGCCGGCTCGGCGGCCGCCACAGGGGGCTGGGCCGGTGTGCCGGGCAGCAAGGTGGCTGCGGCAGCGAGTGCGCCGGCCGTGCCCGCGCCGGCGAACAGCGTGCGCCGGGAAACCGGGGAGACAGAAGGCTGAGAGGGTTTGCTCATAGCGGGGTCCTCAAAAACAGGAAGGGCATGAACGCCACTTCATATCTGCACCGTGGATTAGGACTCGGCGTTAACCCGGGTGCAATCAGTAGCCACCCGGGTTTGGTGCGACAAGTTGTCGCAGCGCAGGGCTTCTTGTCACATTGCTCGGCGCGGCTGCGGGGGCATGGCGCAAGCACCGCACGCGCAGGCCGGGCCGGCCCCTAGAATCCGCCGCCCTGAGCAACCCGACGAGCATGGACGCACCCCCCACCCTGGAAGTCGCCGTCGTGTTCGAGCGGCAGCAAGCGCCCAGCGCGTGGGAAGACTGGCGCCACCTGCCAGTGGAGGTGGTGCAGGACGATGGCGGTTTCGGTGCCGCGCCGCGCACACTGCGCGACGATGGCCAGACCGCCCGGTTCCTGCACCCCGGCTTGCCCGTGCGCCTGCACCGCGACGAGGCCGAGGGCTATTTCCTGAACCTGAGTTCCGGTGCGCCCGTGTGGTTCGTGATGTGGCGCGTCTCGGACGAAGACCCCTCCAGGGCCTGGCCGGAACAGGTGACGCTGTCGTACCACGAGGCCGGCCGCCTGCTGGACGCCCAGGAGCGCGTGGACAACCTGCCCTTGCCCGCCGAGGTGGCCGCCTGGCTGCAGACCTTCGTGGACCTGCACTACCGGCCCGAGCCCAAGAAGCGGCGCCGGCCGGCCTCGTTCGTCGATCCCGACAAGCGGTGAACCCATGAGCAGCGCGAAGCCCACGCCCGACGCCCCGGACGGCTTCCTGTCGCGCTGGTCCCGGCGCAAGGTGCAGGCGCGCGACGGGCAAGCGCAGACCGAGCCGCCCAGCCCCTCCCCCACGGCCCCCACCGCCCTGCCCGCCGCCCTACCCGCCGCTGCGGCAGGGGCAGCGCCGACGTCTGCCGCCCCGGACGCCGCGCGGCTCACGCCCGCCCCCTCTGCGGCACAGGCACAGGGCGCCCCTGTCGACCCCGCCGCCGCGCCCCCGCCGGCCCCGCCGCCGCCGACCATGGAAGACGTGGCCCGGTTGACGAAGGACTCCGACTACTCCCGTTTTGTCAGCCGCGGTGTCGACCCCGGCGTGAAGAACGCCGCGCTGCACAAGCTGTTTGCCGACCCGCACTTCAACGTGATGGACGGCCTGGACATCTACATCGACGACTACGGCCGGCCCGACCCGTTGCCGGCCGGCATGCTGGAGAAGATGGTGCAGTCCGAGGCCTTGGGGCTGTTCACCAAGACGCCTGAGCCAACGGACGCCCCGTTCGACGCACCCTCCGACACAGCACCCCACCCCGCGTCCGAGGCGTCCGCCGCCGTACCCGCTGACGTACCCACCGACACCCCCGCCGACCCCCCTCGGCCCCTCTCAGAGGCCCGCGCCCATGAAGACCCTGATCTGCGACTGCAACCGCACGATGCCGCTGGAACCGCAGAACCCCCAGGGCCTGGTGGCCACGGTGCGGCAGGCCCTGGGCAAGACCCCGGGCGCCAGCGCTGACGGCCTGGAGACCGTCCACTCGGTGCTGTGCCGGCGCGAGGCGCAGGCCTTCCAGCGCGCCGCGGTGCAGACCGGGCGCGAAGGCGATGAGCTGCTGGTGGCCTGCACGCAAGAGCAGCGCCTGTTCCTGGAACTGAACGAGCAGACCGAGGGCGCCGCCCCGGTGCAGGAGCGGCCTATCCGCTTCGTCAACATCCGCGAAACCGGCGGCTGGTCGCGCGACGCCGCGCAGGCCGCGCCCAAGCTGGCCGCCCTCATCGCCGCGGCGCAACTGCCCGCGCCCGAGCCTGTCTCCACCGTCACCTACCGCTCGTCCGGGCGTTGCCTGGTGGTGGGCCCGGCCGCGCGCGTGCAGCAGGCCACGGCACTGCTGGCCGACAAGCTGAACCTCACGCTGCTGATCGACAGTGGCCCCGCCCCGCTGCCCCAGGCGCGCACCCACCCCGTGTACCGCGGGCAACTGGCCTCGCTGCAGGGCTGGCTGGGCGCCTTCCAGGCGCGCTGGACGCAGGACAACCCCATCGACCTGGACCTGTGCACCCGCTGCAACGCCTGCGTGCAGGCCTGCCCGGAAGGCGCCATCGGCCTGGACTACCAGGTGGACCTGGCCGCCTGCAAGAGCCACCGTGACTGCGTGCGGGTGTGCGAAGCCGCTGGCGCCATCGATTTCGCGCGTGAGCCGCAGGCCGTGGAAGAAACCTTCGACCTGGTGCTGGACCTGCGCGAGGCCCCGGCCTTCACCCAGCACCAGCCGCCGCAGGGCTACCGCCACGTGCCGCCGGGCGCTGATCTGGTGCCGGCCGCCCTGGCGCTGCGCGAAAGCGAAGGCGAGTTCGAGAAGCCCAAGTTCTTCCGCTACCAGCAGAAGCTGTGCGCCCACAGCCGCAACGAGCAGATCGGCTGCACCGCCTGCATCGACGTGTGCTCGGCGCAGGCCATCCGCAGCGATGCCTCACGCAAGGGCAAGGCCAGCGCCGGCCCGCGCCGCCGGCCCGACGCCGAAGGCCGGCCCGTGGCCGCGGTGGTGCATGACGGCGGCGGCATCCTCGTGGAGCCCCACCTGTGTGTGGGCTGCGGCGCGTGCAGCACCGTGTGCCCCAGCGGCGCCCTGTCCTTCACCTACCCCGGCACGACAGACCAGGGCCGGCGCTTGCGCACCATGCTCAACGCCTACGCCGCGGCGGGCGGACGCGACGCCGCCCTGCTGATCCACAGCGAAGGCGCGGGCGAGCGCGTGATCGGCGAACTCGGCCGTGCGGCCCGGGTCAAGCCCGGCATCCAGGGCGTGCCGGCACGCGTGCTGCCGGTGCCCGTGTGGCACACCGCCAGCGTGGGGCTGGACCTGTGGCTCTCCGCCCTGGCGCTGGGCGCCAGCCAGGTGCTGGTACTGCTGACCGAGGAAGAAGCGCCTGAGTACCGGCAGGCGCTGACCGAGCAGATGGCCGTGGCCCAGGCGCTGCTGACGGGCCTGGGCTATGAGGGCACGCACCTGCGCCTGGTGGAGGCTGGCGCAGCAAGCGATCCAGCGTCCGTGGCCCGGCTGGACGCCGCCCTGCGCAGCGCCCCCGCCCGCACCGTGGCCCGCCCCGCCGCCTTCGCCGTACAGGCCGACAAGCGCGCCACGCTGGAACTGGCGTTGGACCACCTGATGGCCCAGGCACCCCTGAAAGCCGCCATGCCCGCGGGCACCGGGGCGGCTCCCGTGGCGCCTGCCGCCGCCGCAGCCGCCACCGGCCTGCCCGACGCCATCGCCCTGCCCGCAGCCGGCTCGCCCTTCGGCAGCCTGGTGGTGGACCCGGCCAAGTGCACGCTGTGCCTGAGCTGCGTGGGCGCTTGCCCCGAATCGGCCCTGGCCGACAACCCGCAGCAGCCGCAACTGCGCTTCACCGAGAAGAACTGCGTGCAATGCGGCCTGTGCGCCACCACCTGCCCTGAGCAGGCCATCACGCTGCAGCCCCGGCTGTGGCTGGCCGAAGGCGGCAAGGCACGCAAGGCCGCCCGCGTGCTGCACGAGGCCGCGCCCTTCCACTGCGTGCGCTGCGCCAAGCCCTTCGGCACGCTGCGCGCCATCGAGAACATGATCGAGAAGCTGGGCAGCCACGCCGCCTTCCAGGGCGCCGGGGCCGAGCGCCTGAAGATGTGCAGCGACTGCCGCGTGGTGGACATGTTCAGCAACCCGAACGAAGTGCGGATCACCGATCTGTGAGGAAACGGCCATGAGTGCGTCCCCCCCCACCTCCGACCCCAGCGCCGACGCCACTGCCAACGCCGCCGCGCCCGCAGCCGCCGTCCACTTCAGCCCCGCCCTGGGCAGCGGCGAGGCCGAGGAACTGCAGCGCGCCGAGCTGTACGGCCTGCTGGCCCGGCTGTGGCTGCAGGCCCCGGACGACGGGCTGATGACCGAGTTCCGCGTGGCCGTGACCGAGGCCCCGCAGGCCGGCGGCTTCCTGCAGGAACCCTGGCAACAACTGGTGGGTGCCCTGCGCGCCACCACCGTGGCCGAGGCCCGGGCCGAGCACGACGCCCTGTTCCACGGCGTGGGCAAGCCCGAGGTCTTCGCCTACGGCTCTTACTACCTCAGCGGCTTTCTGAACGAAAAGCCGCTGGCCGCGCTGCGCACGGACCTGGCCGCCCTGGGCCTGGACCGCGACCGCGACCGCCTGGAAACCGAGGACCACGTGTCCTTCGTGCTGGAGGTGATGCGCTATCTGATCGCCGGCGAAGATGCCAGCGTGTGCAACCTGGAACAGCAGCGCCGTTTCTTTCGCACCCATGTGCAAACCTGGGTGGAAGCGCTGTGCGACGCCGTGGAGGCCCACCCCCGGGCCCACACCTGGCGCGCCGTGGCCGCCATGACGCGCGCCTTCGTGCAGGTGGAGACGCAGGCCTTCGACATGCTGGAGGCCTGAGGCGATGGGCACCACCACCAGCGCCATCCCCACCGAAGACATCACCGGCCTGGTGCTGGCCGGCGGCCGGGGCAGCCGCATGGGCGGCGTGGACAAGGGCCTGCAGAACCACCTGGGCATGCCCCTGGCGCTGAACTGCCTGCTGCGCCTGCAGTTGCAGGTGGGCTCGGCCATGGTGAACGCCAACCGCAACCTGGGCGCCTACGAATCCATGGGCGTGCCCGTGTGGCCCGACACCCAGGCCGATTTCGCCGGCCCCCTGGCCGGCATGCTGGTGGGCCTGGAGCACTGCGAAACCCCCTGGCTGGTGACCGTGCCCTGCGACACGCCCAACTTTCCGCTGAACCTGGTGGAACGCCTGGCCGCCGCCGCCCAGGCCGAAGGCGCCGACATCGCCATGGCGGCGACGCAAGAACCCGAGCCCCAAGGCCAGCCCGTGGTACAGGTGCAACCGGTCTTCTGCCTGCTCAAGGCCAGCCTGCTGGAAAGCCTGCAAACCTTCCTGGACAGCGGCCAACGCAAGATCGACCGCTGGACCGCCCAGCACCATTGCGCCACGGTCGTCTTCGACGACAGCTCAGCGTTCTTCAATGCGAATACGGTGGAGGAGTTGCGAAGGTTGGGGTGACCGGGCTCTGCAACCTTGGACTTTTGAGGCGGCACTTGGACTGCCAGTTGGGAGCAAGTCACCTTGGACTTGGAGTTGGGTTTAGGTTCGCTTAAGTTCGATCCGCAACATCATCATCGCATCCCTGGTCAGCCCGCCGTCGGGACCAAGAAGATCAAGCCTCTCCATGTCCTTCAGCGCGGCCTCGGCCAGATGTGGCTTAACGTTATCGAACAGCTTGCGCGCTCTGACGCCTGTCATAGGTTCAACAAGACTTTCCAGGGGAGCAGCACGCTTGATTTTTCTAGCCACGTACTGGAGGACTGATCGACGGTGGCTCTCAGCCTCACGCGGCCTGCTCTCTTGCATTTGGCGGAGTTCGATACGGGCTTGTTCCAACTCTTCGCTTTTCAGCGCAAGGTTCTCAAAGAGTTCTTGCTTTTCATGCTCAGCGAGCTTTGCCTTGCGCGCGAGTTCCTCGATAACGGCCTTCTGCTCGCTTTCCTTCTTCTTGATTTCTTCTTCTTCCCTTTCCACATCGGAGTGGGTCGCCCCGTTGTAGGGCAAGCGATCGAGGCGATCAAGCATTCCAGTGTAGCCTTCGTCAAGGTGCCGTAGGCGCTCGCCAAAGCCCGCTTCAATACGCCCGAGGATCTCGGCCATCTCTTTCGTGAAACGATATGTATTGTCGTAGAACTGATTGCTCGCGTCAGTTGCCTTGAAGTAGAAAGCGACAGAAAGAGCGACAGAGAATAGAGCAAGCACCAGGGCTAGGAAATCGGTAAATGAAAACGTCGCGAGGTCAATTTTGAGATCAGCGTTTAATAGTTTCCAAGCGACGACCAGCATCAGTGCGATAAGGAGTACGTCCCGAAGCACTGGCAAGGTCAAGAAGCCAGTTTTGTTAGTCGCTTGAGTAGGTTGAAGGGGGCTTGTCATGCTGGTGGACCGCGGATGATTTTAGCAATTATATTTTAGCGCTTGTAATGCATTAGCTTTGGCAAGAAAAATGCAAGAATCATAAGATACCGAACGCGCTGGATATGTCTTGCCAGTTATTATCACTGATATTTGAAATCTATGTCGTAACACTTCTCCGAGCGCAGAAGGAGAGCACTCAATTCTGATTGTTCCATCACTTAATACTCGGCGGGCATCCAGATTCAAGCCATCAGTCCTATTTGAATCCGACGCACAAGATTGCCCATCTGGATATTCAATTTCTAAAATTGGCATACCTTGAAAATATATTTGGGAGTATTTTCCATTAGCGGCGACTTTAGGCAATGTAACAAAGCAACCAGATGTTACAAGCCCTAAAAAAACGACAGTACCAGCAGTAAAAATTGACCGCACAAGACCTCCTAATCAGTATTAGGACCCCAACTCATTTTCACCCGCGACTTTACACGGTGCAAGAGCCAACTTTGAGAAGCATGTTCAGAAGGTCAACACTCGCAGGCGTCAGGTCGGCGAGCAGCGAACGGGCTGTCTCAAAGCTGAGGTGGAAGTTGGCAGACTTGCCCCGACGCGCGCCTGCAATCTGCGCGCGGGCAGTACGAACGGCGGAACCGCGGGGGGCGACCTCAATGACAACCTTCATGGTGATCTCCATTCCTGAACGTCGCGTTCGAAGCCGTCCAGCAGTTGGTCGCCTGCCAGTGTGCCGCCCTTGGGTTCAACTTCACAGTGGATGACCGCGAGAGACCATGGGGAACTCTTCGATGTACAGCGCAGTAGCCTCGCGAAGGTTCGCGACAGCTTCCTCGACGGTCGCTCCCTGCGTGGTGGTGCCCGTCTCGGGGTTGAGGGCGATGTAGCCGCCTTCTTCCGCGGGCGTCAGGACAGCGGTGAAATCCATGGCCGTGCTCCGATGGGGATGCCGGATCGGATTGTCACCGTTGACATGGGACGCGAGGCCTGACGTGAGGCGGCGGTACGCAGATTGATGGCAATCTGGTCAGATCACTGGCCAGCATGAGGTGACGTATGAAAACATGGCCTGTTCGGGAAGCCAAGGCCCGGTTCAGCGAGTTCCTTGAAACGTGCTTGGCGCAGGGGCCCCAGATGGTGACCAAGAGAGGTGCTGAGGTTGCTGTACTCGTGCCCGTGAACGAGTGGCAGCGCCTGCAGGCGGCTACTCGGCCTTCGCTGAAGGAACTGCTTCTTGCCGATCAAGCGCGGGCTGAGTGGGTGCTGCCAAGCCGTGGCCATGTTCGCCGGCGCGCTCCTGGGCCTGCAAGGTGAGCGGGGAGGTCTTGCTGGACACCATCGTCGTTTCCGGGTCCCCTCGGGCCACTCGAAACCTTGCCGACTTCAAGGCCTTCGGCGTTGCGCTGCTCAACCCGTTCAAGGCTTAGGGTTTCGCGTTCGCTGTCGTATCGGCCTCGCTCTTGCCCCGGGAGGCTGTGGTCCGGTAGGACGAGAAGGGCGGGCCGCCCCTACGCCACCGCCACATCCGCCATCACATGCCCGTGCCCGAAGCTGCCGTCGGCCAGGGCCTCGCCGCCGCGCGTCACCTTCACCGCGCAGTACTTGAACTCCGGGATCTTGGCCACGGGGTCCAGGGCGGGGTTGGTCAGGCGGTTGATGGCGGCTTCGGCCCAGCAGAAGGCGACGAACACCGCGCCTTCGGGCGTGCCTTCGTCGGCGCGGGCGTACAGGCTGACGTGGCCGCGGCGCGTGGCCACGGTCATCAGCTCGCCGGGCTGTATGCCCAGGCGTTCCAGTTGCAGCGGGTGCACCAGGGCCACGGGGTCGGGCTCGATGGCGTCCAGCACGGCGCTGCGGCGCGTCATGCTGCCGGTGTGCCAGTGCTCCAGTTGGCGGCCGGTGATCAGCACCAGCGGGTACTCGGCATCGGGCCGCTCGTCGGCCGGGATGATGTCCGCCGGCACGAAGCGCGCGCGGCCTGAAGGGCGCGGGAAGTGGTCGGTGAAGACCACGTGTTCGCCCGGGTCCCCTTCGTGCTCGCAGGGGTAGGTGACGGCGTCTTCCCGCTCCAGGCGCTGCCAGGTGATGCCGCCGATGCTGGGCATCACCGAGCGCATCTCGTCGAACACCCGGGCCACGGCCTGCCGGCAGTCGGCGGGGGTGGCGCCGTAGGTGCTCCAGTCCAGGCCGAGCTGCTGCGCCATCGCCGTCAGGATCCACAGGTCTTGCCGCGCCTGGCCGGGCAGGCTCAGGGCCTGGCGGCCCATCTGCACGGTGCGGTCGGTGTTGGTGAAGGTGCCGGTCTTTTCGGCAAAGGCTGAAGCGGGCAGCACCACGTCGGCCAGGCAGGCGGTTTCGGTCAGGAAGATGTCCTGCACCACCAGCATCTCCAGGCCGGCCATGGCCTGGCGGGCGTGGTCGGCGTCGGGGTCGCTCATGGCCGGGTTCTCGCCCATGATGTACAGGCCCTTGAGCTGCCCGGCCAGCGCCGCCTTCATCACCTCCACCACGGTCAGGCCCGGGTCCGGGTCCAGCCGGTCGGGCGCCACGCCCCAGGCGCGGGCCACCAGTTCACGCGCCCACGGCTCGCTCACGCGGTGGTAGTCCGGGTACATCATGGGGATGAGGCCGGCGTCCGACGCGCCCTGCACGTTGTTCTGGCCGCGCAGCGGGTGCAGCCCCGTGCCGGGGCGGCCGATCTGGCCCGTCATCAGGGCCAGCGCGATCAGGCAGCGCGCGTTGTCGGTGCCGTGCACGTGCTGGCTGATGCCCATGCCCCACAGGATCATGGAGGCGCGGCTGGTGGCGTACAGGCGCGCCACTTCGCGGATGGTGTCCGCCTCGATGCCGCACACCGGCGCCATGGCCTCGGGGCTGAAAGCGCGCACGTTGTCACGCAGGGCTTCGTAGCCCTCGGTGCGGGCGGCGATGAAGTCAGCGTCGACCAGGCCCTCCTCCACGATCACGTGCATCAGCGCATTCAGCAGCGCCACATCGGTGTCGGGGCGGAACTGCAGCACGCGGTGGGCATGGCGCGAGAGGTCCGTGCGGCGCGGGTCCATCAGGATGAGCTTGGTGCCCTGGCGCACCGCGTTCTTGATGAAGCTGGCCGCCACCGGGTGGTTCACCACCGGGTTGGCGCCGATGACGATGACGACCTCGGCCTGGGCCACATCCTTCACCGGGTTGCTGACCGCGCCCGAGCCTATGCCCTCCAGCAGCGCCGCCACGCTGGAGGCGTGGCACAGCCGCGTGCAGTGGTCCACGTTGTTGCTGCCGAAGCCCACGCGCACCAGCTTCTGGAAGAGATAGGCCTCTTCGTTGCTGCCCTTGGCCGAGCCGAAACCGGCCAGGGCCTTGGGGCCGTCACGGTCGCGGATGCGGCGCAGCCCGCGGCCGGCCACGTCCAGCGCTTCCTCCCAGGTGGCCTCACGGAACCAGGCGCGGGCGGTGGCCGGGTCCAGCGCGGCGGTGGCGCCCTTGGGCGCGTCGGCAAGGCGGATCAGGGGCACCGTCAGGCGCTGAGGGTGGCGCGCGTAGTCAAAGCCGTAGCGGCCCTTGACGCACAGCCGGCCCTCGTTGGCCGGGCCCTTGCGGCCTTCGACGAAGACGATGCGGTCGGTGGGCAGCTCCTGTGGGCGCCCTTCGACAGGCTCAGGGCGAACGGGGTTGTACCCAGGCTCAGGGCGAACGGAGTGTTGAGAATCGGCCACGTGATAGGTCAGCTGGCAGCCCACGCCGCAGTACGGGCACACGCTGTCCACCTGCTTCGTCACGGGCTGCAGGGCCACGTCCTTCGCAGGGCTCAGCGCGCCCGTGGGGCAGGCCTGCACGCACTCGCCGCAGGCCACGCAGGTGGAGGCGCCCAGGGCGTCGTCCATGTCGAAGACGATCTTGGCGTGCGGGCCGCGCAGCGCCAGGCCGATGACGTCGTTGGCCTGTTCGTCGCGGCAGGCCCGCAGGCAGCGCGTGCACTGGATGCAGGCGTCCAGGTTCACGGCGATGGCGGGGTGGGACAGGTCGGACGCGGGCTCGGCCTGTGCAGGCCGGGTCGGGAAGCGCGGCAGGCCCACCTCCAGCCGGGCGGACCACTGGTCCACCTCGCTGTCGCGCGTGTGGCGCGCCTCGGGCATGTCGGACTGCAGCAGTTCCAGCACCAGGCGCTGCGAGGCACGGGCGCGCGCGCTGGCGGTCTGCACCTTCATGCCGGCCGTGGGCTGGCGGCAGCAGGAAGCAGCCAGCGTGCGCTCGCCGTCCACCTCCACCACGCAGGCGCGGCAGTTGCCGGCCGGGGCCAGGCCGGGCGTCCAGCACAGGTGCGGGATGTCCACGCCTTCGCGCCGGGCCACCTCAATGAGGGGCTCGCCCGGCTGGGCGGCCACGTCGCGGCCGTCCAGCGTGAAGGCGATGGGGGGGTTCAGGGCAGACATCGCGGGGCTCCGGTTCAGACTCGCGCAGGGGCAGGGCTGGGCGCGGAACGCCCAAGATCCGGGCTAGCGGGCTCCACAGGCGGCGTCGCTGGGGCCGGCGAGGCCCCGACTTCTTCTGGGAAGTAGCGCAACACCAGGTCAAAGGCGTTGGGCGCGGCCTGGCCCAGGCCGCAGATGGAGGCATCGCGCATCACCTGCGACAGCTCGGCCAGCAGCGGGGCGTCCCACACCGGCTGCGCCATCAGCGCCCCGGCCTTGGCCGTGCCCACGCGGCAGGGCGTGCACTGGCCGCAGGATTCGTCTTCGAAGAAGCGCATCACGTTGCGCGCCGCGTCCACGGCGCGGTCCCAGTGCGTGGCGCTGCGCGTGAGCACCACCACCGCGGCGGAGCCGATGAAGCCGCCGTGCGGCTGCAAGGTGTCGAAGTCCAGCGGCACATCGGCCAGCGCGGCCGGGAAGATGCCGCCCGAGGCACCGCCGGGCAGGAAGGCGTACAACGCATGGCCTTCGGGCAGGCCGCCGCAGTGTTCGTCCACCAGCTCGCGCAGCGTGATGCCGGCCGGCGCCAGCTTCACGCCCGGCTCACGCACCCGGCCGCTGACGCTGAAGCGCCGCAGCCCTTTGCGCCCGTGGCGGCCCTGGGCCGCAAAGGCTTCGGGCCCCTGCTCCACCAGCTCGCGCACCCAGTGCAGGGTCTCGACGTTGTGCTCCAGCGTGGGCCGGCCGAACAGGCCCACCTCGGCCACGTAGGGCGGGCGCAATCGGGGCAGGCCGCGCTTGCCCTCGATGGATTCGATCATCGCGGACTCTTCGCCGCAGATGTAGGCGCCCGCGCCGCGGCGCAGCTCGATGGTGGGTAGGGTCCAAACTGCACCCACACCCGCACCTGCACCCGCGCCTGTTCCCACAGGCACGGGCGGCGCGGCGCGCAGGCGTTCCAGTTCGCGCTGCAGCAGCGCGCGGATGCCGTGGTATTCGTCGCGCAGGTAGATCCAGATCGCGTCAATGCCCACGGCCCAGGCGGCGATCAGCATGCCTTCCAGGAAGCGGTGCGGGTCGCGCTCGAGGATCCAGCGGTCCTTGAAGGTGCCCGGCTCGCCTTCGTCGATGTTCACCGCCATGTGGCGCGGGCCGCTCTGGCCGCGCACGATGCGCCACTTGCGCCCCGCCGGAAAACCCGCGCCGCCCAGGCCGCGCAGGCCGGCGTGCTCCAGCGTCTGGATGACGGCTTCGGCGGAACGCTCGCCGCGCAGGCACTGCGCCAGCAGCGCGTAGCCGCCGCCCGCGCGGTAGGCGTCCAGGTCGAGGGCCTCGGGGATGTCGTCGGTGCGGGCCTGCCCTGCTTGGGCCACCCGGGCCGCGTGCACCGCCCGCGTCGCGGTGCCGCCCTGTGCGGCGCCCTCATCGCCCTCTGCGCCTTCCAGGCTTGTGGCGCCCAAGGCCGTCCGCGCCAGCGCTTGCACCGAGGCCACGGAAGCCCCGGCCACCGGCCGCTGGTGCACCACGGCCACCGGCGCCTGCTCGCACCGGCCCACGCAGGGTGCGGGAATGACGCGCACCTCGGCCCCCAGGATCTGCGGCAGCCGCGCCAGCAGGTCTTGCGCGCCCGCCATCTCGCAAGACAGGCCGTCGCACACCCGCACCGTCAGCGCCGGTGCCGCGGGCACCGTGCCTTCCGGGCCTTCGCGCACGATGTCGAAGTGGTGATAGAAGCTCGCCACCTCGTACACCTCGGTCTGCGAAAGGCGCATGCGCTGAGCCAGCGCAGCCAGGTGCGGGGTGCCGAGCTGGCCGAAGCGGTCGTTGAGGACGTGCAGGTGCTCGATCAGCAGATCGCGCCGGGCCGACAGGTCGGCATCCCCGAACAGGGCTTGCAGATCGGCCAGGGATTGCGGCGTGACATGCCGGCCCTTGGGAGCCTGGCGCTTGCGCTGGCGCAGCGCCTGCGGCGAAGCAGCGGCAGAGGCCGCGGGCGCCACGGGCACGATGGGAATCACGGAATGGACGGTAACGGACACGGCAGACCCTGACAAGGCGGGCCCGCCAAGGCCCGGGAGGCGCGGCGTGCGCCTGGCCCGTCCGGCAGGCCGACCCCGATCATTCCGGGCCGACCCGCCCCTGTCCAATCACTTCTCGAAACGGCTTGATTCAGGTCAGTGATGAACCGCCAGCGCGCGTGACGTCAGGCTGCTGGGCAGCGGGCATGCCAATCCCACAAGGTTCTCAGGGCCTCTAAAGGCGAAAGGCCGCGTGTAGCGGCCTTTCCATTTGGTGCATCCATCTGCTTTCGCAGCATCTGCTTGTTAGCGGACAGAGCTCATATCCCGAGCGTCTAACGATTCGCAGGATATCCTTGGCACAGTGCACTGTCAATGACGAAGACGGAACACCAAGGGAGACAAGACATGCAGCACAAGATGCGCTATCGACTGGGGCTGGACCTCGGCACCACGTCCATTGGCTGGGCGATGTTGCGCCTGAACGAGCACGATGAACCCTGTGCCGTCATCAAGATGGGTACGCGGATCTTCTCTGACGGCCGCGACCCCAAGGACGGCAGTTCGCTGGCGGTCACACGTCGGCTGGCGCGGCACATGCGAAGGCGCAGAGACCGCCTACTCAAGCGCAAGGCTCGCCTGCAGGCCGCCTTGGTACGCCTGGGCTTCTGGCCGGCAAGCGTCGCCGAGCGCAAGGTCCTGGAAGGGTTGAACCCCTATGTGCTTCGAAGCCAGGGGCTGGACCGCGCACTCACGCCCGCCGAGTTCGGCCGCGCCCTCTTCCACCTCAACCAGCGGCGCGGCTTCCAGAGCAACCGCAAGACCGACAAGAAGGACAGCGAAAGCGGGCTGCTGAAGTCGGCCATTCGCAAGCTGCGTGAAACCCTAGCAGTCGAAGGTGCCCGCACCGTGGGCGAGTGGTTGGCACGTCGGCATGGCGCACGGCAGAGCGTACGGGCGCGGTTACGAGGCAAGTCCGCCAAAGACAAGGCCTACGACCTCTACATTGACCGTTCCATGGTGGCCGAGGAATTCGACCGCCTGTGGGCCGTGCAGGCTGCCTTCAACCCGACGCAGTTCAACGAAGAAAACCGCGGCGAGTTGCGCGACATCCTGCTGCACCAGCGAAACCTGCGGCCAGTGCGCCCGGGCCGCTGCACGCTGCTGCCGGGGGAGGAACGTGCCCCCCTGGCCCTGCCCAGCGTGCAGCGCTTTCGCACCTACCAGGAACTGAACCATCTGCGCGTGGTGACCGCTAACCTGACCGAATCCCCGCTCACGCTGCCCCAGCGCGACCAACTGGCCGGGCTGCTGGAGCACGGCGACCTCACCTTTCCCAAGATGCGCCGAGCCCTCGGGCTGGCCGGCTCCACGCAGTTCAATCTGGAGGATGCCAAGCGGGACCGGCTCAAGGGCAACATCGCCTCGAAGATGCTGGGCGCAGCCGATGCGATGGGCGACAGCTGGCATGCGCTGACACCGGCAGCACAGGACGAGGTGGTGACTCGCATGCTGGAGGAAGCCAGCGAGTCGCGCCTGGTGGAGTGGCTGGTCAGCCAGTTCGACATTGATGAAGCCCTCGGCGAACGGCTGGCGGGCATGGCACTGCCTGAAGGCTATGGCAGCCTGAGCCTCGCCGCCATCAACAAGGTGTTGCCCGAATTGCAACGCGAAGTGGTGAACTACGCTGAGGCCGTGATCCGGGCGGGCTTTGACAGCCACAGCGTGCTGTCCCACAGCGAGCAGACCGGCGAGGTGATGGACGCGCTGCCCTACTACGGGCAGGCCCTGCAAAGACACGTGGGGTTTGCCGACCCCCGGGCCCGAGAAGACGACCCGCCCGAAAAGCGCTTTGGCCGCATCGCCAACCCCACCGTGCACATCGGCCTGAACGAGTTGCGCAAGGTGGTCAACGGCTTGATTCAGCGCTACGGCCACCCCAGCGAGGTGATCGTGGAAGTGGCCCGGGAACTCAAGCAGAGCCAGGCCCGGCGCAAGGAGGAAAACGAACGTCAGGCCGAGCGACAGAAGGACAACGAGCGCTTCAGCGCTGACATCCGAACCTTGGCCGGCATGGCCGGGCGAGAGCCCACCCGCGACGACTTGCAACGAATGCGCCTGTGGGTCGAGTTGAACCCGCAGGACGCCGCAAACCGCCGCTGCCCCTACACCGGCGAGCCCATCAGCATGGCCATGCTCTTCTCTGCAGAAGTAGAGGTGGACCACATCCTGCCGTTCTCGAAGACTTTGGACGACAGCCTCAACAATAAGGTGGTGGCCCTGCGGCGGGCCAACCGGGACAAGGGGAACCGGCCGCCGGCCGAGGCCTTCGGCAGTTCCCCGGCCGGCTACGACTACGAAGCCATGCTGCAGCGTGCGGCGCTCATGCCGCGCGAAAAGGGCCGCCGCTTCGCAACCGACGGCTACCAGCGCTGGCTGCGCGAGGACAAAGACTTCCTGGCCCGTGCCCTGACCGATACCGCGTACCTCTCACGCATCGCACGGGAGTACCTTTCGCTGGTGTGCCCGGCGAACCGTGTGCGTGTGATTCCTGGCCGCCTGACGGCCATGCTGCGGGGGAAGTTCGGGCTCAATGCTGTGTTGTCAGCCAATGGTGTGAAGAACCGGGATGACCACCGGCACCACGCGGTGGACGCCGCCGTGGTGGGCGTCACCGACCAGGGACTGCTGCAGCGCTTTGCCCGCGCCAGTGCAGCTGCGCATGAGCGCCACCTCAATCGGCTGGTGGAAGACATGCCGCTGCCCTGGCCCACCTTCCGCGAGCACGTGGCCCGTGGGGCTGCGGGCATCATCGTCAGCCACAAGCCAGACCACGGCCACGAAGGAGCTCTGCACAACGACACCGCGTATGGCCTGCGCCCGGGCGGGGAAGTGGCCCATCGCGTGATGCTGGACAACTTCAAGAGTGGCGAGGACGTGGCCCGCCGCACCTGGGTTGACCCCCGTATCGCGCAACAGTTACAGGAGCAGACGGCCGGCCTGAGCGGCAAGGCTTTCCTGGAGAAGTTGGAACAGGCCACCGCGCCCTCCGGCATGCGCCGCCTGCGCATGTTGGAGAAGCTGACGGTCATACCTATGGCCAGCCCAAGCGCCGCAGATCGGCATGGCCTTGACGAGGACGGCAAGCCACGCCCCTACAAGGGCTACAAGGGTGACAGCAACCACTGCATCGAGATCTGGCGCAACGACAAAGGCCGGTGGGAAAGCAGAGTCGTCACCACGTTCGAAGCCTATGACATCGCCAGGGCGCAAGGTCCGCAGCGGTTACGGCATCCAGGGCTGGCGCAGGACGGGCAACCGCTGGTCATGAGACTGCATGTAGACGACTGTTTGAGATTGGAGGACGCCGGCGCCTCTCGTTTGATGAGGATGGTGACGGCCAGCAGCGCCGGGCGTCTCTCACTGGTAGAGGTGCACGAGGCTAACGTCGACAAGCGAAACAGGACCAAGCAGGACGGATTCGCGTACACCTACAAGATGGCCTCAACACTTCAGACCGCCCGGGCGAGGAAGGTTACGGTTTCGCCGATCGGTGAGGTCCGCGATCACGGCTTCAAGCCCTGACTTCCGATGCTCGGCCGCATCGTGGAGGTTACCGAGGAACGGCGCCACCTGTCACTTCACCGGGGGTTCCTGCTCGTGGAATCCACTGTGCCGCCGCGGGCCGAGGTCGGCCGGGTGCCGCTGGATGACTTGGCCGCTGTCATCGCCAACGGCCACGGCCTGAGCTACAGCCACAACCTGTTGGTGGCCTTGGGTGAACGCGGCGTGCCTTTCGTGCTGTGTGGCAGCAACCATCTGCCGGTGGCCGTGCTGGCGGCGCTGGATGGTCACCATCTGCAGGCCAAGCGCTTTGACGCACAGCTGGCCGCCAGCCTGCCCATCCGCAAACGGCTGTGGGCCGACATCGTCCGATCCAAGCTCGCTCAGCAGGCCGCGACCCTGTCAGCGGTAGGCGCAGCCAGTGCCCCCTTGAAGGCCCTGGTGGCCCAGGTCCGCTCTGGCGATCCCGCCAACCTGGAAGCCCAGGGCGCACGGCGTTACTGGGGCTTGCTCATGGGCGACGGGTTCCGGCGCGACCAGACCGCAGGTGGCGCCAACAGCCTGCTGAACTACGGCTACACGGTGCTGCGCGCCTGCACGGCGCGGGCGGTGACTGCGGCCGGCTTGCACCCCACGCCTGCGCTGCACCACGCCAACGAGGGCAACGCCATGCGCCTGGTGGACGACCTGATGGAGCCCTTCCGTCCCACGGTGGACCTGTGCGTGTGGCGGCTGGTGCAACAAGGCCGCACCGAAGTCACGGCGGACACCAAGCGCGAGCTGGTGGCCGCCCTGTTTGATGAACTGCCCACCGAGTCAGGTGCCACCCCCGTGATGGTTTGCGCACAACGGCTGGCCACGTCGCTCGCACAGGTGTACCTGGGCGAGCGCAAGAAGCTCGATCTGCCGGCAGCGAAAGGCCCCCTTCGGCCGCACGCTGAATCTGCTGACTGAGGCCGTCACCAGGGCCTGCAGCGAAGGTGCTCAGCGGTTACCGCCTCATGTGGATGGTCGTCATGTTCGACCTGCCGGTAGTGCTCAAGCAGGAGCGGCAGGAGGCCTCGCGCTTTCGGCTGACCCTGCTGGACCTGGGATTCGAGATGACGCAGTTCTCGGTCTACATGCGCTTTTGCACCAGCCAGGCGCAAGTGGACGCCCTCAGCAAGAAGGTGGAGGCTGCACTGCCCCCAGGGGGCAAGGTGAACATCCTCACCTTCACCGACAAGCAGTACGAGCGCATCCTCACCTTTCACGGCGGGCATCGACAGCCCCAACAAAAAACGCCTGACCAGTTCGATCTCTTCTGATGAATCAGCCGCTTTTCCAGCCTCCAGAAGCGAAAAACCCCCTGACGAATCAAGGGATTACCGCAGACCTAGTCTAGACGCTCGGGATATGAGCACTGGCCGGAACGAAAACGGCACGACCGTTCAGGCTATCACTAGTCTAGACGCTCGGGATATGAGCACTGGCCGGAACGGGAACCTGTTTCCGGACCCGGAAGCCAAGAGTCTAGACGCTCAGGATATGAGCACTGGCCGGAACAGTCCGCTAGGGGTGTCGTCTGGCAACTCCAGTCTAGACGCTCGGGATATGAGCACTGGCCGGAACGTTCAGGGTTGACGTGAAGTTCTCGATGTCAGTCTAGACGCTCGGGATATGAGCACTGGCCGGAACGCAGGCGTTGTTGTCAACTACGACGATGCGAGTCTAGACGCTCGGGATATGAGCACTGGCCGGAACATACCCGGACCACGCCCGCACCGTGCCGGTAGTCTAGACGCTCGGGATATGAGCACTGGCCGGAACAGCTCGGTGCGCACGGCCGTAGCCACCTGCAGTCTAGACGCTCGGGATATGAGCACTGGCCGGAACGTGCACAAGTGGGGCGAGACGCCACCGCCAGTCTAGACGCTCGGGATATGAGCACTGGCCGGAACTAGTGGGTCGTCGTACACGCCGCCGTGCTCAGTCTAGACGCTCGGGATATGAGCACTGGCCGGAACCTGGGCCGGGTCCGGCCAGAGCCGGTCGATAGTCTAGACGCTCGGGATATGAGCACTGGCCGGAACTGCGTCAGCCGGGTCCAGGTTGAACGGCAAGTCTAGACGCTCGGGATATGAGCACTGGCCGGAACTTAGGCGCAACGGCCTGGACCTTCGCCTTAAGTCTAGACGCTCGGGATATGAGCACTGGCCGGAACTCGCTGGCGTTACTGGTGAGCAGGCCCCGTAGTCTAGACGCTCGGGATATGAGCACTGGCCGGAACTAGCAGCACTCACTGCAATAGTAGGTCTTGAGTCTAGACGCTCGGGATATGAGCACTGGCCGGAACCCAAGCGGGCGGTGGGATCAACGCCAGCCAAGTCTAGACGCTCGGGATATGAGCACTGGCCGGAACATCCAATCCTTCCGGTCTCCGTCACTGTCAAGTCTAGACGCTCGGGATATGAGCACTGGCCGGAACTAGGGCTCAGGTCTGTAGGTTGCGACCGCTAGTCTAGACGCTCGGGATATGAGCACTGGCCGGAACTTGATAAGCCCGGGCATCGCGGAAGCGGTCAGTCTAGACGCTCGGGATATGAGCACTGGCCGGAACCTTGATCCTGACGCTAAGGATGCAGTGAAGAGTCTAGACGCTCGGGATATAAGCACTGGCCGGAACATGAAGCGGCCTGTCGAGGTGGAGGACGCAAGTCTAGACGCTCGGGATATGAGCACTGGCCGGAACGAAGCTGGGCCTTTCCTACACTGCTTCCGGAGTCTAGACGCTCGGGATATGAGCACTGGCCGGAACTATGGTATGGCCGTGGTTCCCCTGGTGTTTAGTCTAGACGCTCGGGATATGAGCACTGGCCGGAACAGAATACTGCGGTAGGCGTGCAGGCGCACCAGTCTAGACGCTCGGGATATGAGCACTGGCCGGAACGCTTTGCCGGGTCTCACTCACTCTCAGGAGAGTCTAGGCGCTCGGGATATGAGCACTGGCCGAAGGACGGCTGACCGCGAGCGCCCCGCTGAACGCCCGGGCGTGCTGCAGCCAGTCCGCCCGGCCGGCCAGGGCCAGCGCGGCCTCCAGCGCGCGCGAGGGCCGCACGCGGGCGGAGGTCATGAAGGCGATGGGGGTGCGCAGGTCCGGCTGGGTCAGCGGGCTGACGTGCAGCCCGGGCGCGGGCGCCACGGTGGCCACCAGGGCGCCGGGCATCACCGCGGCCAGCGGGCCCGCCTGCACGGCCACCACCAGGGCCAGCACCGAATCGGTCTCCAGCACCGGGCGCACCTGCAGGCCCAGGCCGGCAAACACCCGCTCCAGCAAGGCGCGGTGGTGCATTTCCGGCGTCAGCAGGCACAGCGGCCGCTCCACGGCCTGGGCCCAGGGGATGGACGGGCCCACCGCCAGGGCGACAGGGATCGCAAGGCCCGCAGAGGCAGCGTGCCGTTCAGACGCGGACACGACCGCGGCCGGCTCTTGCCCGGTCTCTTCAGCGCTGCGCCACAGCAGGTGGTGATGCTCTTCGTACTGCGGCGTGAGCTGCACCCCGGCGCGGGCCTGCGCCCGCTCGGCAAAGCCCAGGCCGATGTCCAGCGACAGGTCTTCCAGCCCGGACTCGATGTCCTGTGACGCCATGGAACGCAGTTGCGGCGCGATGCCGGGATGGTGGCGCACCAGCCAGGCGGCGAAGCGCGCCGCGATGGGCAGCGCGGTGGGCACGGTGCCGATCACCAGGCGTCCGCGCGGCTGGCCGGCGCTGCTGGCCAGGTCTTGCACCAGGGTTTCCTGCTCGCGCAGGATGCGGTGGGCGACAGCCAGCACCTCCTGGCCCTCGGGGGTGAAGCCCTCGAACTGCCGCGAACGCCGCACGATGGCCACGCCCAGGTTCGACTCCAGCGCCCGCAGCGCGTTGGACAGCGCGGGCTGCGTGATGTGGCAGGCATCGGCCGCGCGGCCGAAGTGGCGGTGGCGCTCCAGCGCGGCCAGGTAGCGGTAGGCGTCGATCAGGTTCATGAGGCGCCAGGGTAAACCACGACCCAGAAGCGGCCAAAGGAGCAGGTCTTGCACGGGCTTCGGCTGACGCACGGCGGCCCCTGCTGCACTTCCTAGAATCCCGCCCACCATGGCGGCCCGCGACACCCAGAACTCCAAGCCCGAATCCGGCATCGAGCCGCCCTCCAGTACGGAGGCAGACGCCCCCGCGGCGCGCTGGCCGCTGGCCACGATCCTGGTCGTCGATGACGAGCCGGGCATGCGCAACTTCCTGCTCAAGACGCTGGAACCCCGGGCCAGCCTGGTGATGGCAGCCGCCGCGGCCGAGGAAGCCGAGGAACTGATGCGCAGGCACCGGTTCGACCTCGTCATCCTGGACATCACGCTGCCAGGCAAGAGCGGGCTGGAACTGCTGCGAGACCTGCGCGAGCAAGGCACCGCGCACGAGGTGGTGCTGATCACCGCCTTTGCCGACCTGGACACCGCCATCGAGGCGCTGCGTGCCGGCGCGGGCGACTTTCTGCTCAAGCCCTTTCGCGTCACCCAGGTGCTCAATGCCGTGCGGCAGGGCCTGGACCGGGCCCGGCTCAAGCGCGAAAACTGGGTGCTGCGGCGCTCCCTGCAGCAGCGCACGCCCAGCGCCAGCGGACTGGTGGGCCGCTCCATCGTCATCAAGGGCCTGCAGGCGGCCTTGCAGCGGGTGGCGGCCGTGGACAGCACGGTGCTGCTGACGGGCGAATCAGGCACCGGCAAGGAACTGGCCGCGCTGGCCCTGCACACCCTGAGCCCTCATGCGGATGCGCCTTTCGTGCCGGTGAACTGCGCCGCGCTCTCGCCCGCCCTCATCGAGCAGGAGCTCTTCGGCACCCACGGCGGGGCGCAGCGGCGTGACGGGCTGTTCGTGTACGCCCAGGGCGGCACCTTGTTTCTGGATGAAATCGGCGAACTGCCGCTGCCGCTGCAGGCCACGCTGCTGCGCGTGCTGGAAAGCCGCTGCGTGCGGCCCGTGGGCAGCGAGCAGGAGATCCCGGTGAACGTGCGCATCGTGGCCGCCAGCAACCACCGGTTGGCCGATGAGGTGGAAGCCGGGCGCTTCCGCAAGGACCTTTACTACCGGCTGCAGGTGGTGGAGATCACGCTGCCGCCGCTGCGCTCGCACAAAGAGGACATCCCGGACTTGGTGGCGCATTTCCTGGCCACGCTGGCGCCGCAACTGGGGGTGCCGCCCTTCGAGGTGACAGCCGACGAACTGCGCTACCTGGCCGAGTACGACTGGCCGGGCAACGTGCGCGAACTGCGCAACCTGATCGAACGCTCCTTGATCCTGGGGGCGCTGAATGTGTCGGCGCTGTACCAGGGCTTGAACCGGACCGGCGACCCGGCCTCCGCTGCCCGTGCCGCAAACGCTGCGGGCCAAGGGTTGGTGGCCTTCGGGGCCACGTCGTCCGCCTCCCCGGCGGGGCTGACCGAAGGCCCGACCGACCTGCAGACGCTGGAGCGGCGCCACATGCTGGCGGTGCTGGAATCCGTGGCGGGCGACAAGTCGCAGGCGGCGCGCCTGCTGGGGGTGTCGCGGCGCACGCTGGAGCGGCGGGTGGCGGAATGGGGCCATGGCGGCTGAGCCCAGCGGCCAGGCCAAGGCCACCCTCTGCGGCGCCGGCGCCGCGGCCCTGAAGCCGCCCCGCCGTCTGCACCTGGCAGGCCGTTTCGACCAGCTGTCAGTGCGGCACAAGCTGCTGGCGCTGGTGCTGGTGCCGCTGCTGCTGGTGCTGCCGGCGCTGGGCGTGGTGCTGCTGGCCTGGGGCAACTCGGCCCTGGACCAGTTGCTGATCACCAAGATCCGCAGCGATCTGGCGGTTGCGCAAGGCTACTTCGAGCGTGTGCTGGGCGAGGTGGGCGGCAGCACCGCCGCCGTGGCTGAATCCCATGCGCTGCACCAGGCCATCGAGGGGGCGAACGAAGGCCGGCTGGTGGCCCTGCTGCAGGCCCTGCGCGAGCGCGAAGGGCTGGACTTCATCCAGTTGCGGCGGCCCGACGGCAGCCTGTGGCTGGGCGACAGCGGCCCGGCCCGCGGCACGGAGCCCACCAGCCCCCCGTCCCCCGCCCGAGCTGCGGTGGCCCAGGGCGGCACCAGCGTGGAAGTGCTGACGCCGGAACAACTGGCGGTGCTGGGGCCCTCGCTGGCCGCACGGGTGTCCGTGCCGCTGGTGGAGACGCGCAACGCGGCCCCGACGGACCGCGCGCGCGAAGACCGGGCCATGGTGCTGCTGTCCACCCGCGCCGTGCAGGGCGCTGACGGCCGCCCGCTGGGACATCTGCAGGCCGGCCTGCTGCTCAACCGCAACCTGCCCTTCATCGACCACATCAACGAGATCGTCTACCCCAAGGGCTCGCTGCCCTACGGCAGCCGTGGCACCGCCACCCTGTTCCTGGACGACGTGCGCATCTCCACCAACGTGCGCCTGTTCGGTGCCGAGCAGGACGAGCGCGCCATCGGCACCCGGGTGTCGCAGGCGGTGCGCGAGGTGGTGCTGGGCTCGGGACGCACCTGGCTGGACCGCGCCTTCGTCGTCAACGACTGGTACGTCTCGGCCTACGAGCCCCTGCAGGACAGCGCCGGCCGCCGGGTGGGCATGCTCTACGTGGGCTTCACCGAAGAGCCCTTTCGCTGGATCAAGGTCTCGGTCCTGTTGGCCATCGGCGTCATCAGCTTCCTGGTGATGATCGGCGGGGCCTGGGTCAGCCTGCGCTGGGCGCGCCGTATCTTCGCGCCGCTGGAAACCATGGCCGCCACCATGCGGCGCGTGGAGGACGGCGAGCTGCAGGCGCGCGTGGGCGGCACCGGCCGGCGCGACGAGATCGGCCAGTTGGCAGGCCACCTGGACCACCTGCTGGACACCATCGACGACAAGACCCGCGCCCTGCAGCGCTGGAACGCCGTACTCGATGCCAAGGTGTCCGAGCGCACGCGCGAGCTGGAGGCGGCGCAGGGCCAGCTGGTGCGTTCGGAAAAGCTGGCCACCGTGGGCCAGCTCACCGCCAGCATCGCGCACGAGGTGAACAACCCCATCGCCGTCATCCAGGGCAACCTGGACCTGATGCGCGAGCTGCTGGGGCCGGACGCGCACAAGGTGCAGGCCGAGATGCGCCTGGTGGACGAGCAGATCGAGCGCATGCGCCTGATCGTGACGCAGTTGCTGCAGTACGCGCGGCCCGCGGAGTTCGCCGGCTATCTGGAGCCGCTGGACCCCAACCGCCTGATCGAGGACAGCCTGGTGCTGGCCAACCACCAGCTCTCGCGCAGCGGCATCACCGTGCAGCGGGAGCTGCACGCCTGCGGCCAGCCGGCCGTGAACCGCGGGGAGATGCAGCAGGTGATCGTGAACCTGCTGGTCAACGCCATCCAGGCCATGCCGCAGGGCGGCACGCTCACGCTGCGCAGCCAGGACGTGCGAACGCCGGCCGGCCCGGCGGTGCAGTGGTCGGTGCAGGACACTGGCGCCGGGCTGAGCCCGGAACTGCTGGCCGAGCTGTTCAAGCCCTTCGTCACGCGGCGCAAGGGCGGCACCGGCCTGGGCCTGTGGATCAGCCGCAGCCTGGTGGAACGCTACAGCGGCACGCTGGAAGCCGGCCACCGCACCGATGGGGTCACCGGGGCGGTGTTCACGGTGCAGCTGCCGGTGTGAACATGAGCCACACGATGCTGGTGGTGGCCAGGTGCTGGAAGTCCGCCAGCAACGGGGCCTCCTGTGGCTGACTACGGGCTTGAGACCAGCTGCTTCAGGGCGGCGAGTTCGGGGCGTTGGATGTCGGACTCGAGCGCCGTCAGTTCGAAGCGACCTCGTCGCCCAAAATCGCGGCGATGTCCTGGCGCTCGCCCAGCAGGCGGACCACATCCAGGTGATCGCCGCGTTCGAAGTAACACCAGAGCAGCGGGAACTTTGAGACCCGCCAGGTCCGAAGCCCTGGTATGCCCAAGAGCTTTCCGAGCGTCGGCGAGCCGATCCCAGGGTCGAGCTCAATCTGGTCAAGCGCGGTGTTGGTGGCGTTGGCCAGCTTCACCGCCACGCGGGTGCCACCCTCCTTGCGGTAGTACCGTACTTCGCCTTGCTGGTCGCGCAACGCCTGCGGGCGCAGAAACGCGGGCTTCAATCGATCTCGCCGCGAGCCATCGCCAGCAGCTCCTTCTCGTCCGCCTTGGTGCGAAGACGGCCGGGCCCGGACGCCAGCCCGTCCTCGATGAGGTCGCGAAGCCGCTTCTTGGCCTGTTCCTCCTGGTCGCGTCGGACCAGGTCGCGGATGTACTCACTGGTGTTGCCGTAGTTGCCAGCGGCGACCCGGTGGTCAATGTACTCGCGCATCGACTCGGGCAAGGCGAAACTCATGGTGTGGCGGCTCATGAAGGGATCTTGGTCGGTTTGACAACGGTTGTCAACTCTGCGGGCTGGCATTCTTCCGGCTCAAGCAGTGCTGCCGCTGGCCTCGTTACGACGTCGCCCGAACTGTCTGGCCAGGCGCGCGCTGGATCAGCGCCGCAGCGAAGAGCGTAGGAAACTCAAAAGCCCTCCTCAAGCCCAACAGGCCCTGGGAAAACCCGACACCAGCGCCTGAACCGAGGTCTCGCGGGTCTGGCCCACCCATCCACGGCCAGACGTTGTGCCTTCAGTGGGTGTCCAGGCGCTCGCCAGGCCAAGGGGGGGCCCACGCCCCAAAGCCGATTTCGCGAAGTTTCGGCAGGAGGTCGCGCATGTCGTGCGTCATCTGAGAGGCTCCCCGATCTCGAAATCGTGGATCACGGCGTCGCCCATGGAGGCCAGGACCACGGCCGCCTCGCGCACCGGCCCGGCCCTGCGGCGGCTCGCCGTCTCGGGCTCGTTCCCGGGGGACTGGTTGCTGTGGAAGTGATGCATCAGCGCCAGCCGTTTCAGTCCGAGCTCCGCTGAGAGCCTGGTCAGCAGTTCCATCCAGTAGGCGGCGTCTTCGTTCGGCGTCCGGCCCGCGGGGCGTGCGTCAGCGCGGGCCTTGTCGGTCATCGCGCGGGCGATCCGGGCCCCGGACCAACCCTTGCGGCGATACCGCGCGATCTCGCCGGCGCGCGCCTCCTGCGGGTTCTCTGCAGGCTGCAGAGCGCTGCCCAGGAAGGTGCCGCAATCACAAGGGCTTCGGGACATCAGGTATTCCCGCTCGTCCGCCGCCAGCAGCGGACGAAGGCCAGGCGTATCGACCCGCACCGCCCGGCGAACCTGGCCTCGCCTGTCCAGGGTGGCCAGGGCGGTGTTCAGCCGGTCGACGTCATCGGTGGCGGCGATCAGGGTGATGAAGGTGCACACTGCCTCACCCGTCTTTCCATTCGCATGATTTCAATCGATCTCCCCGCCGTCGGCACCGCCCATCAGGCAAGGGCTGTGCGAAGCCCTGCCCTGCCTTCGCGCCCGTCCGCGCGGTAAAGGTCTGGGACTGGAGGTCGAGCCCGCCCTGCGGATCCGCCTCCAAGTGTTCGATCTGCTCCGGCATGACGCTTCAGCCATCGGTGCGGGGCCTGGTGACTTCCTCGAAAACGCGCACGCTGTCGATCCGCAGGATCACCTTGCCGCCATCACTGCGTCGCATCACGGCGAATTGGCTCAGCGGCCAGCCCGACTCGGCATCTGCCCGCACGACGCCCTCGAAGCGCAGGGCCAGGAGGCGCTGGCCGGAGGACAGCAGGACGTCGTACTGGCGGCCCTCGTCGAACAACTCGGTTGCCGACTTCAGAACGAGTTCTTTTCTCTTCTGTCCGAGGCGAGGCAGCCGGTTGAAGAATACAGACAGGGCCATGACCATAAGCACAGTCACCACGCCCACGGTGAGGGCCTGACCAAAAAACACGGCGAGATCCGACATAGAGCCACCTCAGGAACTGAAGCCGCGCGGGATGCGCTGGATTTCGGGCCGGGAGTTTAGGAAATTCAGCCGCCCTCCCCTGGCCCGAAAGGCCCTGCAGTGCTCGTCACGAACAATGCCCGCGAGTGTCTGCGAGTGTCGGGGCTGGCGGCGGAGGAGTGGTGGCTTTGATGGTGCCGGGGCTTACCGTCCGGGCAGTGAATGCTGCCATGACGGTCTTCAGGACTTCTCGCTTCTCAAGAGCAGCGGACGATGATGATGCAAAAGGCCAATCATTCGGGACCTGACAGCCCGCATGCTGGGCGGAACATTCGGCCTGTGCGTCTGACGGACTGCCCAGGGCGCCGGTCCGGGCCGGCTGCCGTCCTGCACTTCCATCCATTCGCGGCTAGACAACACGCCTTGGGGCTCCGCCCCACAGGGCGCGAGCCGGCGACTGCAGGTCGATGGGTGGGAACTTGACGCTCAGGCGCCCGCAGCGACCCGGGCCTCCGTCAACGTTTGCTGGATTTCAACTCGACTGCCGCGCCCTTGAGCACCAGATCCACCAGCTGTTCGATGAAGTCCGGCGTCACGCTGCCCTGCTCGACGAAGACGCGATGCAAGATCGCGCCGGCCACCGTGAACAGTACGAGTGCATGGTCCGCGCCCGCGCGGAGTTCGCCACGCTTCGCGGCCCGCGCAAGCACCACCCACGGCCCATGCCGGCCGATCTCGCCGTAGGCCTCGATGGCCAGCTGTCGCAGTTGGGGATGACCCGCCTGCGCCATCAGGATGCGCATCACGGCGGTACCTTGAGCCGCCTGCATGAAGGTCGCAACGGAATGGGCAAGGCCGATCAGGTCGCCCCTCAATGCGCCCGTGTCAGGGGGCTGGTCCGCATGGCTCATGGCGGCCCTCAGGGCATCACGAACGAGCTCGGTCTTGCTCGGCCAGCGCCGGTACACGCTGGTCTTGTTCGCACCCGCCAGCGAGGCCACTTCGGGTATCGAAAGCCGCTCGAAACCCACTTCGGCCAATCGCGCCACGGTGACTTCCAGGACCACCTGCACAAAAGCCTCACCGCGGGTCTGCGGCGCTGCGGGCTTGCGACGAACACGGGTAACCATCACGCAAAGGCTATCGCGGATACGTTATTGAAGCAACCTGTAGTTGCAATGTATTCGTGTCTGCCGTAGAGTTCAAAGCAACTCACAGTTGCATACTTCGTCTGTACACACGACTGCACCCGGAACCCCCGTGATGATCGAACAAGCGCACCCTCTCACCATGCTCTTGCAGGGCTTTGCGGGCCAGGCGCTGGGCTACTTTGCGGTCGTCGGCCTGCTGTTCCTGGGGGTTTGGCGTTGGGGAGAATCGCGATTTCTCGCGGCCCGCATCCAATCCCGCAAGCGCGTTGACCGCCAGCAGATCGCCTTCGAGATCCGGCACACCCTGGCCGTGCTCTTCACCGGCACCTGCACGGCGGTCGCCGTATCGCTGCTCTATGCCGGCGGCCACACGCGGCTGACCACCGATGCCTCCTCGATCGGCTGGCCCATGATCGCCGCGACTTTGCTGGCACTGATGGTGCTCAACGACGCCTGGTTCTATTTCTGTCATCGACTGCTGCACCATCCCAAGCTCTTTCGCCACGTGCACGCCGTACACCACAAGAGCGTCGACGTCAATCCTTTCTCGTCTTACTCGTTCCACTGGATCGAAGGCCTAATCCTCGGCGCGTGGGTGATCCCCGTGGTGCTCGTGGTGCCGATCTATCTGCCCATGCTCGGTGTCCTGCAGGGCATCGGACTGGCCAACAACCTGATGTCGCACCTGGGCTACGAATTCCTGCCGCGCTGGCTGCTGCGGGTGCCCGTGCTCAGATGGATGAACACGTCGACCTTCCACAACCTGCACCACACCGCGTTCAACGGGAACTACGGACTGATGTTCCGCTTCTGGGACCGGATGCTGGGAACGGAACTGAACGGTTACGAACAAAAGTTCAGTGACCGCGGTGCAGCTGCCGCGGTGGCGGCTCAGGCGCCTTTCAGAAGGCGGGGCAGAAGCCACTGCGATCCTTGAAGTCCAGGGTCTTGACCACACCCGAGCGCCAGTCAGCGGCCGTCCAATGACGATTCGCTCACCGAGACCTCCAGTCCGACCTTGATCCTGCCCATCACCACGATCGTGCGAAACCACTTCACACCCGGGTTGTCGTGGAACAGGCGGTTGGCGAGGGTTTCGTACTCGGACATGCTGCGCACGTTCAACACCAGCATGAAGTCGCCTTCGCCGGTGACGTAGTAGCACTGCTGCACCTCGGGGCCCGAGAAGGAGACCTTCAGCGCGTCCAGGTCGGCCGTCTGCGTGCGATCGGCGCGCACCTCGACCAGCAGCGTGATGACCTGACCGACCTGGTCGGGGTCGACCACGGCCACGTTGGCGCAGATGACACCCAGGTCCTCCATCCGGCGGATGCGCCGCTGCACGGCCGCCGTCGACAGGTGCACCCGTTGCGCCAACACACGCAGCGGTGTGCGGTTGTCGTGCTGCAGTGCGACCAGGAGTTGGCGGTCGAAAGTGTCCAGTTCGGGGCGGGCGCTTTTCGTAGGCATGAGAAATTTTCTCAGCAAGCGGCGCTATTGAGAGCGCCTTTTCAGGGCATGGTTCCGTAGACTTTTGCAGGTCCCACTGAACCTCGAAAGCCCTCCATGGATTGCGTCCCCTGGAGTGGTGTAACTCCTGAGCCCGGAGAAGGCTGATGTGCGCGTTGCTCGGGGTTCAGCGCTGGAAGGCCGGGACCCGAGTTGGGTCAGTATCGCTGAGGCTTTGCAGGCCCTCAAGCTGCATGTAGCGCCGGTTCAGGCTCCACTCGTCGTTTTGCTCCAGCAGCATGGCGCCCACCAAGCGGGTGATGGCAGCGTCGTTGGGGAAGATGCCCACGACGTTGGTTCGGCGCTTGATCTCGGCATTGAGCCGCTCCAGCGGGTTGGTGCTGTGGATCTGCAGCCAGTGCGCCCTGGGGAAGTCCATATACGACAGCACCTCGTGCTCGGCTCCGTCCATCAGCTTGGACAGCTTGGGCATCGAGCCTCGGAACTGATCGGCCACGACCCGCCACTGCTCGTGCGCGGCCTTGGCCGTTTCCTGGGCGAAGGCGGTGGCGATGGCAGCGCTGACCATGCGGCGCTGGGTCTTGTTGGCGTGCGCCA